>Ga0079992_130424_pt1 | contig 132473 bp, 130 predicted proteins | sample FaiFalFF_MnMetaG_3_FD_69197 | JGI IMG/M metagenome (GOLD analysis project Ga0079992, IMG submission 69197) | Freshwater microbial communities from Yellowstone National Park, Wyoming, USA - Fairy Falls B (FF_Mn_B) MetaG (SPADES assembly) (version 2) | ecosystem: Environmental > Aquatic >...
CTGGGGGAGACGCCCAGCACCCGGCACATCCGGGCCACCCGATGATGAGCCCTCTCCTGCTCCACGAAGCCAAACGCCTCTACGGCTTGGACTCGGTCTCCCGAGCGAAGAAGGCGGCCGCTTTTTTCAGGATCTCCCGCTCTTCCCGCAGGATCCGGTTCTCCCGCCGCAGCCGCCGCAACTCCTCCCGCTCCGCGGTCGTGAGCCCGTCGCTACGAAGCCCCGCGTCCAGCTCCGCCTGCTTCACCCACGCGCTCAGGGTCCCGTGGGCGATCCCAAGCTCCCGGGCGATCTGCGCGATGGGCCGGCCCGAGCTCCGGACCAGCCGGACTGCTTCCTCCCGGAATTCCCGGGGGTAAGGGGGTTTGCTCCTCGGCATCGTGAGCTCCTTTCTGAGGCTGTTGCCTCCTCCAGTCTCAGCCTCTCCACGAAACCGGGGCAAGTCCACAGGTAGCTTGCCCCCCGGATTTGCACGTCGACCCCGAGCGTAGTTTGTAAAACAACATCTGTTCACGAATCCGCAGGCTACGACTTCTGCGCAGCACTTCAATAGGCTTCGCCACTCTCCTGACCACCACGCGGACAGCCCAGTCTGGAAAGATCACGAGACCACAACCCGTGGACTCCAACTCTCGGATCGCGAGAAAAGGGGGTAACGCCTCCCTCCACCCACCCCATGGCGCCACCGCGTCCAGCCTTCCCAGCGCTCGGAGGCAGGTACCTGCGCCGACAACCAATTCCGGGTGACGACGAGTATCGGTGGTGACCAGGTCCACCGCGAAACCTCCCTCCCCGCAAGTAACCGCAAGCGTCGGTGTCACGTCATCCTCAAGTTCCACAGCTGCAGCACCCACCGCCTCCAGCACGCGTACCACGCGCATCCCGTCGAAGGGTCCGCTGTACGCGTCGCAGAGCTCTCCGAGCACGGGCAGACCGGTCGCTTGTAGCTACACGCCCGACTCGCCCGGAACTCCCGGGCCGCGTGACTTAGCTCACGTCTGCGGGCGCGAATGCGTGTACGAGAGCCCCGTTCCCGCAAAGTAGACAGCCTTGAAGCCCGCCCGCTCCACAAGGCGCGCTTACAGCGGGTCCGCCCACCAAAGGTGACCTGCAATGGGCCCTGCGCAAGAGAGTGCCGGAGTTCAGGCGCCGGCGTCATGGCCGCCTCCGAGCCAACCGAGCCTCCGTGAACGGAAGAAGCCCCCCTGCACGGAGGATCTCCAAGGAGATCCCGGTCAAATTCAGGATGGGCAGAGTGACTCCCGTGTGGAGGATCGTGACCTGACGGAAAGTCAGATCCAGCCGCAGCCGGTCTCCGGTGCGGATTTGGGACGTGTCAGGGACCATCACCGCGGGCAGCCCGTTGTTGATGGCGTTCCGGAAGAAGATTCGACCGAAGGACCGGGCCACCACCGCTGCCACCCCAACCCGTTTGAGCGCCACCACCGCCGCCTCTCGGCTACTTCCTGCTCCAAAGTTCACTCCGCCCACCACAAAGTCACCACGCTGAACTCGGGATGCAAAGGCTTCGTCCACACCTGCCATAGCGTAGCGGCCCGCCTCTTCGAGCGGCCGCTCAAGGTAGCGGCCCGGATAGATGTCGTCCGTCGTGACATGATCCCCAAACACCCACGCCGTACCCTCCAGCACGTCCATCACAACACCTCCCGCGGATCCGTCAGCCGGCCCGTGAGCGCGGACGCCGCCACTGTTAGGGGCGAGGCGAGGTAGATCTCCGCGCTTCTATGTCCCATGCGCCCGGGGTTGTTGCGGGTGACCGTCGCCACGCAACGCTCCCCTGGACCGAGGAGACCGGAGTGGAGCCCTGCGCAGGCTCCGCATCCGGGAGCCTGGAGGACTACCCCGGCCTCCGCTAACGTTCCAAGCGTGCCGTCTGCCAAGCACTCTCGCACCACCCCTTGGGTAGCCGGCGTGACCACGAGGGGGACACGGACCCGCCGCCCGCGGAGAACCCGCGCGGCTAGCCTCAGGTCCGTCGTTTTGCCCCCCGCGCAGGAGCCGATGTATGCGCGGTCTACCCGCAGCCCCTCAAGCTCCCGGACTGGACGCACGTGATCTACGCGAGGCGGCAGGGCCACCAGAGGCTCCAGGTCGCTGACACGGAACGTATGTACGGCCTCACAATCTCCCGGGGCCGTGGGTGCGAGATCCAGACTATCGCCCTGGATCCGAGCCGCGTCCGGAGGTGGCGCAATGATTCCATTCTTCGCGCCCATCTCCACGGCCTGGTTCGTCAGCACCGCGCGCTCATCCAGCGGCAGTGTGGCGACGGCATCCCCGCCGTACTCAACCGCCCGGTAGATCGCGAAGTCCGCTCCCAGGTAGCCCAAAACCGTCATGGCTAGGTCGCGGGCGGCCAGGTACGAGGGAAGACTGCCTTCGAAGCGGATTAAGACGGTCGAGGGCACCCGTAGCCAGATCTCTCCAGTGGCCAGCACGGTAGCCAGCTCTGTAGCTCCAACGCCCACGGCCACTGCCCCGATGGCCCCTGCAGTGCACGTGTGGGAGTCGGCCCCTACCACGAGCATTCCGCCGCGCACCAGCCCCGCTTCTAACAAGAGGTTGTGGAGGACACCGTGTCCGTCGAAGAAGTGCGGAAGCTCGTGATCCCGGGCCCACGCCCTGGTCAGGGTCACGATTTCCGCCTGGGTCAGCGTAGCGGGCGGCCAGAAGTGGTCGATGGCGAGAACCACCTTTTCTGGATCCCAGAGGCGCCCGCCCAGTCGGTCAAGCAAAGGACCGATTCGCCGGGGCCCGGAGGAGTCGTGCATCACCGCCAGATCTACCGAAGCCCATACCTCCTCCCCCGGTCTCACCGAGGACCTGCCCGCGGCCCGAGCCAGGATCCGCTCCGTCAGCGTCATGTCCCCAAGGCCCGCTTCCTTGGTCTCGCAGGGCGCTTGCCCGGCAACCCCCCGGCACTCGCCTCAGATGCAGGCGACCGTACCGACCAAGCCGCTGGGTAGCCCAGGCGTGCAGAAATCTCCGCCGCCGCCTCCACCACCTGCGGGATCAACTCGCGAACTCGTGCTGGCGTAAGGCGGTAGCTGGGGCCCGAGACCGTAAGGCCAGCCACCACCCCACCTTGGGCATCTCGCACCGGTGCACTCACCGCCGAAGCTCCGTCCACACGCTCGTTGTGGCTCACCGCAAATCCCTGCCGGCGAATCCGCTCGAGCTCCGCCCGGAGCCGTCTTACGTCCGTCACCGTATAAGGTGTCAGGGCACGCACGCTTTTGAGGACGGCTTCTGCGGCCTCGCGATTCAAGTGGGCTAGCAAGACCTTGCCGGACGCCCCCGCGAACATGGGGAGTGGTCGGCCGAGTTCGACGAAGTGGCGCACGTCCTGCACGCTGTCAACCTTCTCAATGCACACCCGGTGGATTCCCTGCACCACATTTAGGTTGACCGTCTCCCCGGTCTTTCGGGCGAGTTCCTGCATCACCGGGAGGGCCGCTTGGCGCACATCCAGTGAACGGAGAAACGCACTGCCAAGCCGGAAAGCCGTAGGTCCAAGGCGGTAGCGTCTGCCGTCAGGGTCACGGGTCACCAGCCCGCGAGAGACCAGTCCGCCTAACAGCCTGTGGACAGTCCCCTTGGGGAGGCGCAGCCGCCGGCTGAGCTCGGTCACCCCCATTTCCGGTGCGTCCTCCGCAAACACCAACAGCAGGTCGAGTGCTCGCTCTACTGCCTTCACCCTAGTCGTTTCACGATGCGAAACAGGGTTTCGCATACACTTAGTTTAGTGAGCCGACTGAAAGAGATCAAGTCTCCACGGCAATGCACGAGGAGATCCCGTCCGGGGGCGTGGTGTACTTTGCGGATCCACCTCCGGTCGGCTCATAATTTGGCGCCCTCAGACCTTCTCCGCGAGAGGGGGAACAGAGCAGGTTCGGTCTCCCCTCCCAACTTGCGCAGGTGAAGTTGCCGGACGCGCGGGTCTACCTGCTCGCGGGCGGCGCGATGTTCAACCTGGCGGCGGGCCCGGGAGATCCCTACGACGCCTTCGACCTGACGTCCGCCATCCTGCTGGCTGGCCTTGCCCACTTGCTGGACTCAGGGCCTGCCTACCCTCCGGGCCTGCACCCCATGCCACGGGAGGTGGAACTGGAGGTGGCGGCGCTGGCCACGCGCCTGCGCGCCGAGGGCTAGTCCTTGCGGAACCGGTTCGGCCGCAGCGCCTCCCACGCCTCGCTACCTCCGTCCAGGGCTGCGGCTGCCACGAGCTCCCCGGTGGCCGGCGCCAGGGACCCCCCCCAGAGTACCGTGCCCGGTAGGCACCACAAGGTTGGCCAGCTCCCGGACGCGGCCCGCGAGCGGCAGCCCGTCCGGCGTGCACGGCCGCAGGCCGCAGCAAACCTCCCCGCCCGTCGACCTCCAACCCGTCCGCGCCCGCTCCGGCGACCACCCGGGAAGTACACGGCCCCGTAAGCCCCTCGCGCAGCAGCGGCTCCCGCTCCACCGCCGAACGCCCGACCACGCCGTGCTCCGTGAGGAGCCGCGCCTCCTCCAGCCCCGCCCGGAAACCCTCCTCCGTGCGGTACGCGGACAGCGACCCGGTCCGGCGAAACCCGAAGGCGAGCCCCCGGGCGCACAACTCCTCCGCTTCTTCCCGCGGCTCGATCCGGTACACGATCCACGATTGCAGCCCGAGCCTGGAGTTGACACCACGACGACGACCCTTTAGCATCATGGTGTGCGAACGACTTTGACGCTCGACGAAGACGTGGCCGAGAAGCTCAGGGCGGAGGTTCGCCGGACGGGGCGGCCGTGGAAGGAGGTCGTGAACGAGACCCTCCGGCGAGGCCTGCTGGCCCGGCAGCAAGCTCAGGCGGCGCCTCCGTTCCGCGTCCAGGCGCGGCCGTGGGGGCTGCGGCCGGGACTCGACTATGACCGCATCGCCCAGCTGGTCGACGAGCTGGAGGGCCCCCTCCACAGGTGATCCTCCTGGACGCGAACCTCTTGCTGTACGCGTACAACGCGTCCTTCCCTCAGCACGAACGGGCGCGGCAATGGCTTGAGGAGGTGCTGTCGGGAACACAGCCTGTGGGCTTGCCCTGGGCCACGGTGCTGGCGTTCCTCCGGATCGCCACGCACCCGCGTGCCTTCGAGTCTCCCCTGTCCCCTGACGAGGCCCTGGCGTGCGTTGCAAGCTGGCTGGAGCGCCCGGTGGTGGCTGTGGTGCAGCCCACCGAGCGCCACTGGGTTCTCCTGTCCCGTCTTGTGGCGGACAGCCGCGCCCGGGGCCCTGCGGTGATGGACGCCCACTTGGCTGCGCTGGCCCTGGAACACGGCGCGGTGTTGTGCACCACGGACCGCGACTTCCGGCGGTTTCCAGGCCTTCGAGTCCACGATCCCCTGGCCGCGGGCCAGGTTTAGGTCATGGATCAGTCCTACGAGGGCCGGCAGGGCGGTTTACACGCACACGCCGCCTGTGGCGTTTTTTGCGAAGGGCCCCCTTTAAGCGGTCGAGATCGAAAGGCGCGGGGACGTACCGGAAAGCGTCCTCACGTCGGCGCTGCGGGAGGGTAAGGTGGTGTACGAGGCGCAGGTGGACGGAGGCGTGGCTGGTCCGGCTGGAAGTGGGGAGAGAGGACCTGAGGCGGGGAGAGACCCGGAGGAAGGGTGGCGAGGTGACTGGCCCTGTCTCTCTTGCAGGCTCAGCGTGCGCCACAGATACTACCTGGGCGTGAGTCAGGCGTACCTAGACCGGGAGGAGTTCGGCCGGTGGCGGCGGGAGGCGGATCGGGCCCTAGAGGGCGCCCGCCTCCAGACCGGAGCCGGACTGCACAACTGGGCCTGTTTCGCGGCCGAGCAGGCTGGCCAGCTGGCCCTCAAGGCTCTCCTGCACGGCCTCGGCCGCGGCCCGTGGGGCCACGACCTGGTGCGCCTGGGCGAGATGGTACAGGCCGCGGGCCTGGAGGTCCCCGACGAGGTGGCTGCGAGCCTGCGCCGCCTCGGGCGCCACTATATCCCCTCCCGTTACCCCGACGCCCACGCCGCGGGCCCGCCGGGCGCCCACTACGGGCCCGAGGACGCCCAGGAGGCCATTGCGGACGCGGAGCGCGTGCTGGCCTACGTGGACCGGACCTGTAGGTCGCTCGGTGGCTGAAGTCCTGGCGCAGCGGGAGCGCCAACGTGAGCAGCTCCTCGGCCTTGCACGGGCCTACTTGCAGCAGCTGGCGGCTCGTGTTCCGGTTGTCGCGGCGGCGGTGGTGGGGTCCGTGGCCCGGGGAGACTTCAACGTGTGGAGCGACGTGGACGTGGTGGTGGTAGCCGAGGGCCTGCCCGCCCGTGCCCCAGACCGCGCGGCGGTCCTGGCAGCGGACGCACCCTCGGGGGTCCAGCCGGTGGGGTTCACCCCCGAAGAGTTCCGCAGGGCATGGGAGCGGCAGAACCCCCTGGCCCGGAGCGTGGCAGCCGAGGGCGTGGTCCTGCTGGGGGAGGCATTCTTCGCCGAGGTGTCTGGGGCCCACCCGCGGTAGCCCTCGGGAGCGCGGCCGCGGCAGCTTCCGCCGGAGCAGCCCTGGTGGCCTGTTTGGTCTCACGCCGCGCCCGGCTCTCCCTCTCAGGAGGCGAAAATCTTAGGGATCTCTCCGCCGAGGCCTTGGCGCACCAGGCACAACCGGTACCCACCGACCCCAGGCTCGTCGTCGGTGCGGAGCGCAGTCGGCTGGAGCACGCCTTCCTGCAATGGCTCGAGGTCGGCGGTTTCCCGGAAGCGCAGGACCTGGACGCGGCATCACGGCGCCAGTTGCTCCGGGACTACGTGGACGTGGCGATCCTCCGCGACGTGGTGGAGCGCCACCGGGTGACCAACGTGGTCGCCCTACGCTGGCTGGTCCGGCACCTCCCGGCGGCAGCGGGAAACCTGTTCAGCGTGGAGAAGTTCTACCGGACCCTGAAGAGCCAGGGGTTGGCGGTCTCGAAAGACACGCTGCACCAGCTGTTGGGCTACCTCGAGGATTGCTTTCTGGTGCGCACGGTGTGGATAGAAGCGGACTCCGAGCGCCAGCGCATGGTCAACCCGCGCAAGGCGTACCCGGTGGACCCGGGGCTCATCCCGCTGTTCGACCGTACAGGACAAGCGAATGTGGGGCAAGCCTTAGAGACGGCGGTGCTGGTGGAGTTGGCACGGCGCCGGTGCGAGGTCACGTACGTCCGGACACCGGAAGGGCACGAGGTGGACTTCCTGGCCCGGGCTCCGGACGGCTCGGAGCACCTCATCCAGGGGTGCGCCGACGCCAGCGACCCGCAGGTGGCCACCCGGGAGGTCCGGGCGCTCCGGGAGGCCGGACGGCGCTGGCCCCGGGCCCGGAAGTGGCTTTTGACCCTGACCTGGGACCGCACGCCGCCTGATCCCCCCAAGGACGTGGCCTGCCTGCCCGCGTATCAGTGGATGCTGAGCAACGAGATCACGGGGGTAGTCCCAACGCGCGCTCGCATCTCGTGTGCACAGTTCGGATGCTGACCGGAGAGGGCACGGGCGGGGCGCCGGCACGGCGCAGGAGGTAGGTGCCGCGGGCAGGGGCGGGTACAATCGGAGGCGTGGGAGGGGCGGAGGAGCGCAAGCTGGTCCTCCTGGACGGGAACGGCCTCGTCTACCGGGCCTTCTACGCCCTCCCGTACTTCACCACCAGCGACGGCCGGCCCACCAACGCCGTCTACGGCTTCACCAACATGCTGCTGAAGGTCCTGGAGGAGGAGAAGCCCACCCACCTGGCGGTGGCCTTCGACCGGGCCGCCCCCACCTTCCGGCACGAGGACTACGCGGAGTACAAGGCGCAGCGGCCTCGGATGCCCGACGACCTGCGGCCGCAGATGCAGCTGGTGAAGGAGGTGGTGGAGGCCTTCGGCATCCCCACCTTCGAGGTGGAAGGCTACGAGGCGGACGACCTCATCGCGACCGTGGCGCGCCGGGCGGAGGAGGAGGGGTTCCGGGTGGTGGTGGTGACCGGGGACCTGGACCTCCTGCAGGTGGCCAGCGACCGGACCACGGTGGTGGTGACGAGCCGCGGGATCAGCGAGACCACCGCGTACGACCGGGAGGGGGTGCGGCGCCGGTTCGGCCTGGAGCCCGAGCAGCTTGCCGACTTCAAGGCCCTGCGGGGAGACCCCACGGACAACCTCCCCGGGGTACCCGGGGTGGGGGACAAGACCGCGGCGGAGTTGGTGCAGAAGTTCGGGTCCGTGGAGTCCCTGCTGGAGCGCCTCCAGGAGGCGCCCGCTAAGCTCCAGGCCCGGCTGCGGGAGCAGGCGGACCTGGTCCTGCAGAACAAGCGCCTGGCCACCGTGGTCCGGGACGCCCCGGTCCCGGTGGACTGGGAAGCCCTCCGGGTGCGGCCGTACGACCGGGACCGGGTGGTGGAGCTGTTCCGGGACCTGGAGTTCAAGAGCCTCCTGGAGCGGTTGGGCGTGGGGGCTGTCCACGAGCGGGGCGAGTACCGGCAGGCGGATCCCACATCCCTGGAGAGGTTGCGGGCCTCCCGGGAGGTGGCGGTGAGCCTGGACGCGGACGGCAAGCCCATGGAGGGCCGCCTCAGGGGAGTGGCCCTGGCGGACGCCCCGGGCCGGGCGGTGTACGTGTCCGTGGAAGGCGGGATCCCTCAGCCCCTGGCGGCCCTCCTGGAGTCGGAGGACGTCCGCAAGATCAGCCAGGACGCGAAATCAGACCTGGTGCGGCTGCGGCGGGCTGGCCTGCGGCCCCGGGGGTTCACCTTCGACGTCGGGGTGGCCTCCTACGTGTTGAACCCCGGGCGTCGCAGCCACGACCTGGAGACCGTGGCGTGGGAGCAGATCGGCTGGCGGCTCGGCGAGTCCAAAGGCGACCTCCTGGACGGCCGCCAGGAGTGGGAGCGGCGGTGCGAGGAGGCCGACGCCCTGCAGCGGGTGGCGCCGTTGCTGCGCAAGGCCTTGCGGGAACGCCAGGTGGAGCGGGTGTACCGGGAGATCGAAATGCCGCTCGTGCCCGTGCTGGCGGACATGGAGATGGCCGGGGTGGCCGTGGACACCCCGTACCTGCGGAGCCTGGCGGAGGAGCTGCGGGCCCGGCTGGAAGCCCTGGCGGAGGAGATCTACGGGCTCGCGGGGTTGGAGTTCAACCTGGGCTCTCCCAAGCAGCTGGCCTTCGTGCTGTTCGAGAAGCTGGGCCTCCCGCCCCTGAAGAAGACCAAGACGGGGTACTCCACGGACGCGGACGTGCTGGAGACGCTCGCGCCCCACCACCCCGTGGTGGCCAAGATCCTCCAGCACCGGGAGCTGGCCAAGCTCCTGTCCACCTACGTGGAGGTCCTCCCGCGCCTGGTGCACCCGGAGACGGGCCGCGTCCACACCACCTTCAACCAGACCGTGACGGCCACGGGCCGGCTCAGCTCCCAGGACCCCAACCTGCAGAACATCCCCATCCGCACGGAGGAGGGGCGGAGGATCCGCAGGGCGTTCGTGGCTCCCCCGGGCCGCGTCCTCCTCAGCGCGGACTACAACCAGATCGAGCTGCGCCTGCTGGCCCACATCAGCGGGGACGCGGCGCTGCAGGAGGTCTTCCGCACAGGCCGGGACATCCACGCGGAGGTGGCCGCGGAGGTGTTCGGCCTGCCGCGGGACCAGCTCACTCCTGAGCAGCGGAGGCGGGCCAAGGCCATCAACTTCGGGATCGCCTACGGCATCAGCGGCTTCGGCCTGAGCCAGCAGATCGGCAGCACCCCCGCGGAGGCGGACGCGTACATCGAGCGGTACTTCGCCCGCTACCCCGGGGTCCGGGCGTACGTCCGGAGGACCATCGAGGAAGCCCGGCGCACAGGCTACGTCTCCACCCTCCTGGGGCGCCGCCGGTACCTCACGGACCTGCACAGCCGCAACCGGGTGGTGCGGGAGGCCGCGGAACGGGTGGCCATCAACACCCCCATCCAGGGCAGCCAGGCGGACCTCATCAAGCTGGCCATGATCCGCATCCACCGGGACGTCCTGCCGCGCTTCCCGGGGGCCCTCATGATCCTGCAGGTGCACGACGAGCTGGTCTTCGAGGCGGACCCGGACCAGGTCCAGGCCCTGGCCAAGGAGGCGGGGGAGGTCATGGCCCACGCCCTGGAACTGTCCGTGCCCATCCAGGTGGAGCTGCGGGTGGGACAGAACTGGCGGGACCTGGAACACCTGGGCACGGTGACCTCCGCAGTCCGAAGCGCGGGAGGTGCTTCCCCGTGACCACGTACGCCACCCTGTGCTTCCCCGTCCAGGACGGCCAGGTGCTCCTGCTGCGGAAGGCGGAGGAGCTGTGGGGTGGGGGGAAGTGGAACGGACCCGGGGGCAAGCTCCTCCCAGGGGAGGACCCGGAGGAAGGTGCGGCCCGGGAGCTCCAGGAGGAGACAGGGCTGCGGGCAGGTGCCCTGGACTTCCGCGGGGTCCTGCGCTTCCGCTTCGGGGAAGAAGTGGCGCCCGGGTGGGTGGTGTACGTGTTCACCTGCGAAGACTTCTCAGGACCGCTGCGGGCGAGCCGGGAGGGGGTCCTGCGGTGGTACCCCGTGTCGGACCTCCCCCTGGAGCACATGTGGGAGGACGACCGGGCCTGGCTGCCCCAGGTCCTGGCAGGCCGGCGGATCTGGGGCGAGTTCCGCTTCGACGAACACGCGCGGGAGCTCCAGGAAGGCCGCGTGGTGGAGCTCGGCGGCTCCGTGGGGGTGGTGTACCGGCTCAACACCTCCCCGGGAGGTGTGCCCAAGCGGCCTGTCCCGGAGGCGCAGGTCGGCCCTGAGGGCCTGGAGGGGGACCTACACCACGACACCCGGCACCACGGCGGGCCCGAGCGGGCGGTGTGCCTGTTCTCCCTGGAGGTCCTGGCGAAGCTGCGGGCGGAGGGCCACCCCGTGCGGCCCGGCAGCCTGGGAGAGAACCTGACGGTAGCGGGGCTGGAGTGGGGCCGGATGCGGCCCGGGCTGCGGGTCCGGGCCGGGACGGCCGAGCTGGAAGTCACCCGCTACACCACCCCCTGCGCCACCATCCGCGGGAGCTTCCTCCGGGGGGACATCCTGCGCGTCCACCCCGACCATTTCCCCGGGGAGGCCCGGGTGTACGCCCGGGTCCTCCGGCCCGGGCGGGTGCGGAGCGGGGACCTGGTGGAGACGCTTGCCCCGGCCAGCCGATGAAGCTGGTGGCCCTCACGGGCGGTATCGCCAGCGGGAAGAGCACCGTGGCCCGCATGTTGCGGGAGCGGGGCGCGGAGGTGGTGGACGCGGACCTGCTGGCCCGGGAGGTGGTACGTCCCGGTGAACCTGCCCTCCGGGAGATCGCGGAGGCCTTCGGCCCGGAGGTGTTGCTGCCCACGGGGGAGCTGGACCGGAAGAAGCTGGCCGAGCAGGTGTTTTCGGACCCCGCCCGGCGCGCGCGGCTGAACGCCATCGTGCACCCCCGGGTGCGGGAACGGATGCGTCAGGCGGTGGAGGAGATCCGGAAGCGCCGGCCGGAGGCGGTGGTGGTCCTCGACGTGCCCTTGCTGTTCGACGTGCCCCTCCCGGAGCTGGAAGCCCTCCCCGCGGTGGTGGTGTACGCCTCCCCCCAGACGCAGCTCCGGAGGCTGTGCCAGCGGGAAGGGCTGAGCCAGGAAGAAGCGCAGCGCAGGCTCGCGGCCCAGCGGCCCCTGCGGGAGAAGCTGGCCCGGGCCCGGTGGGTGGTGGACAACGACGGGGACCTGAGCCACACGGAGGCCCAGGTGGAGCGGGTGTGGAGGGAGCTGGCCCAGGACCCCTGACCGGTGGGCGGGTGGTCTGGCACCGGGCGCGGGGGAAGACTATAATCAACTGTTACGCCGAGGGGATCCCAAGTGGCCGAGTTCCGCATGGTGACAGACCTCCCGCCCCGGGGGGACCAGCCCAAGGCCATCGAGGAGCTGGTGGAAAGCCTCCGGGCGGGGAACAAGTACACCACCCTGCTCGGGGTGACGGGCTCCGGGAAGACGTACTCGATGGCCCGGGTGATCGAGCGGATCCAAAAGCCCACCCTGGTCATCGCCCACAACAAGACCCTGGCGGCGCAGCTGTACAGCGAGTTCCGCCAGTTCTTCCCCCACAACGCGGTCCGCTACTTCGTGTCGTACTACGACTACTACCAGCCCGAGGCGTACGTCCCGCAGACGGACCTGTACATCGCCAAGGACGCCAGCATCAACGACGAGATCGACCGCCTGCGGCACGCCACCACCAAGGCCCTCATGGAGCGCCGGGACGTGATCGTGGTCGCCTCCGTCTCCTGCATCTACGGCTTGGGCCGGCCGGAGGACTACCGGGAGGTGGTCTTGGTCCTCCGGAAAGGGGAGCGGCGGACCCGGGAGGAGATCCTGCGGCGTCTGGTGGACGTCCAGTACGAGCGCAACGACGTGGACTTCGCCCGGGGTCGCTTCCGGGTCCGGGGCGACGTGATCGAGATCTTCCCCAGCTACGAGGAGCGGGCGGTGCGGGTGGAGCTGTTCGGGGACGAGGTGGACCGGATCCTGGAGCTGGACCCCCTCACGGGGGAGGTGCTGGAGGAGAAGAACGCGGTGGCCATCTGGCCGGCCAAGCACTGGGTCACCACGGAGGAGCGCCTGGAGCGGGCCCTGCGGAGCATCGAGGAGGAGCTGGCGGAACGGGTGGCGTGGTTCCGGTCCCAGGGCAAGCTCCTGGAGGCCCAGCGGCTGGAGTTCCGGACGCGCTACGACATGGAGATGTTGCGGGAGACGGGGTACTGCCCGGGGATCGAGAACTACTCCCGCCACCTGGACGGGCGGGCCCCCGGGGAGCGGCCCGGGTGTCTGCTGGACTACTTCCCCCGGGACTACCTGATGTTCATCGACGAGTCCCACGTCACCGTGCCGCAGATCAAGGGCATGTACGAGGGGGACCGGGCGCGGAAGAAGAACCTCGTGGACTACGGCTGGCGGCTACCCTCCGCCTACGACAACCGGCCCCTGCGGTGGGACGAGTTCGAACGGCTCATCCACCAGTGCGTGTTCGTGTCCGCCACCCCGGGCCCCTTCGAGCTGGAGGTCAGCAGCCGGGTGGTGGAGCAGATCGTCCGGCCCACAGGCCTGGTGGACCCGCAGGTGGAGGTGCGGCCTGCCCGGGGCCAGGTGGACGACCTCCTGGCGGAGATCCGGGCGCAGGTGGAGCGGGGGGAGCGGACCTTGGTCACCACCCTGACCAAGCGCATGGCGGAGGACCTCACCGCGTACCTGCAGGAGATGGGTCTGAAGGTCCACTACCTCCACTCCGAGATCGACACCCTGGAGCGGGTGCAGATCCTCAAGGACCTGCGGCTGGGGACCTACGACGTCCTGGTGGGCATCAACCTCCTGCGGGAAGGTCTGGACCTGCCGGAGGTCTCCCTGGTGGCGGTGCTGGACGCGGACCGGGAAGGCTACCTGCGGTCGGAGACGGCCCTCATCCAGACCATGGGCCGGGCGGCGCGGAACGTGTCGGGGCGGGTGATCCTGTACGCGGACGAGGTCACGGAGTCCATGCGGCGGGCCATCGAGGAGACCAACCGCCGCCGGCAGATCCAGCTGCGCTACAACGAGGAACACGGGATCACACCCCAGACGGTCCAGAAGCCCATCCGGGACCTCATCGAGCTGGAGCAGGTGGCGGAGGGCTCCCCCCGGTACACCCCCCGGTCCGGGGAGCTCCTCACCGCGGAGGAGATGGTGCGGCTGGTGGAGGAGCAGGGGGCCACGGTGCCGTGGGACGTGGCGCGGCTGCTCCTGCTGAGCCCCGAGGAGCTGCAAGCCACCGTGGACCGGCTGGAGCGGGAGATGCGGCGGGCCGCGGCCAACCTGGAGTTCGAGAAGGCCGCCAAACTGCGGGACCAGATCGCGGAGTTGAAGAAGGGCCTGGGGGAGCCGTACTTCGCCCCCGCGGGCCGGCGCGGCGGACGCGGGGGCCGGACGCGGCCGCGCCGCTAGGAGCGTGTCCCGGGCACGGGAGGGGGACCGGGCTCGCGAAAAAGCGCGCGGCGATTTTTGGGGTGCTCTCCCCGGACGGAAGGCGTCGGGGTGGAGGCGGAAAGGAGGAGGGCATGAGGGTGGTACGGGTGAACCACGTGTTGGTCACCGCGCCGCCGGGCTGCGAGACGCGGGCGCGGTGGTTCTACGGGGACCTGCTGGGGCTGCGGGAGATCCCCAAACCCCCCGGCCTGGCGGAGCGCGGCGGGGTGTGGTTCTGGACCCCGAACTGCGAGGTCCACGTGGGGGTGGAGCAGGACGCAGGAAGGGCGCCGTCTCGCCGGCACGTTTGTTTCGAGGTGGACGACCTGGAAGCCGCCCGGAGCCTGCTGGAGGCACACGGGGTCCGGGTGCAGGAGGCCCCGCCCCGGCCGGGCGTCCGCCGGTTTTTCTGCTGGGACCCCTTCGGGAACCAGGTGGAGCTCATGGCGGAGGAGGACCGGGTCCTGCAGGAGTGGGAGCTGGAGGAGGCCTTCCGGGAGGAACCTGTGGCGCTGGTCACCGCCCCCTGAAGGCGCCTCCGGGTCAAGGTGGTGGAGGAGTCGGGAGGGAGTATGCCCCTGGACCGCATCGTCGTCCGCGGCGCGCGAGAGCACAACCTGAAGAACGTGACCGTGGAGATCCCCAGGGACAAGCTGGTGGTGTTCACGGGGATCTCCGGGTCCGGGAAGTCCAGCCTCGCGTTCGACACCATCTACGCGGAGGGCCAGCGGAAGTACGTGGAGAGCCTTTCCGCGTACGCCCGGCAGTTCCTGGGGCTCATGGAGAAGCCGGACGTGGACTCCATCGACGGGCTGTCCCCTGCGGTGTCCATCGACCAGAAGGGCGCGCCCCGCAACCCCCGGTCCACGGTGGGCACCGTCACCGAGATCTACGACTACCTCCGCCTGCTCTTCGCCCGCATCGGCCAGCCCCACTGCCCGGTGTGCGACCGCCCCATCGCCCGGCAGACCCCGGAGCAGATCGTGGACCGGGTCCTGTCCCTGCCGGAGGGCAGCCGCATCTACGTCCTGGGCCCCGTGGTGCGGGGCCGGAAGGGGGAGTACCGGCAGCTGTTCGAGGACCTGCGCCGTCAGGGGTTCGCCCGGGTGCGGGTGGACGGGATCCTCTACGAGCTCACGGAGCCCATCCAGCTGGACAAGAACCGGAAGCACGACATCGAGGTGGTGGTGGATCGGCTGGTGACCAAGCCGGAGGTGCGCTCGCGGCTGCACGACTCCCTGGAGACCGCGCTGAAGCTCGGGCAAGGGCTGGTGTACGTGTGGCGCGAGACGGAGGTGGGGGACGGCCAGCTTTTGACCTTCTCCACGGCCTTCGCGTGCCCGGAGCACGGCACCACCCTGCCGGAGATCGAGCCCCGCATCTTCTCGTTCAACAGCCCCTACGGAGCGTGCCCCAAGTGCTCCGGCCTGGGTTACCGCCAGGAGGTGGACCCCGACCTGGTCCTGGACTTGGACAAGTCCCTGGCGGACGGCGCGGTGGTCCCCTGGGCCGCGAGCACCGCGGAGTACTACGACCAGCTGCTGCGGTCCCTGGCCCAGGCCTACGGGGTGGACTGGAAGGCCCCCCTGCGGCAGCTGCCCCGGTCCTTCGTGAAGGTGCTGCTGTACGGCTCGGACCGGCCCATCCGGCTCCGGTACCACAACCGCTACGGGATCCTCCGATCCTACGAGACGGAGTTCGAGGGAGTGGTGCACTACCTCGAGCGGCGGTACCGGGAGACGGACTCGGAGGCTGTCAAAGAGGAGATCGAACGGTACATGAGCCTGGTGCCGTGCCCGGAGTGTCGCGGCGCCCGGCTCAAGCGGGAGAGCCTGAGCGTCCGGGTGGGCGGGCGCAACATCGCAGAGGTGACCGCCCTCACGGTCCGGCAGTGCCTGGAGTTCTTCGACCAGCTCCGGCTGTCGGAGCGGGAGGAGCTCATCGCCCACCAAGTCCTGAAGGAGATCCGCAGCCGCCTGGGTTTTTTGGTGAACGTGGGCCTGGACTACCTGACCCTGGACCGCATGGCCAACACCCTCTCCGGGGGCGAGGCGCAGCGCATCCGGTTGGCCACCCAGATCGGGTCCGGGCTCATGGGGGTCCTGTACGTGCTGGACGAGCCCAGCGTGGGGCTGCACCAGCGGGACAACCACCGGCTGGTGGAGACCCTGAAGCGGCTGCGGGACCTGGGGAACACCATCATCGTGGTGGAGCACGACGAGGACACCATCCGGTCCGCGGACTGGATCGTGGACATCGGGCCCGGGGCCGGCAAGCACGGGGGCGAGGTGGTGGTGTCCGGCACCCTGGAGGACGTGCTGCGGGAGAAGCGGTCCATCACGGGCCGGTACCTGGCCGGGGAGCGGCGGATCCCGGTCCCCGCGCGGCGCAGGCCGCCCCAGGACAAGTGGCTGGTGGTGCGCGGCGCCCGGGAACACAACCTGAAGGGCATCGACGTGGCCTTCCCCCTGGGCCTGTTCGTGTGCGTCACCGGGGTGTCGGGGTCGGGCAAGTCCACCCTGGTGGACGACATCCTGTACCGCGCCCTGGCCCAGAAGGTGATGGGGACCCGGGTGCGGCCGGGCGCCCACGACGGCCTGGAGGGCTGGCACCACGTGGACAAGGTCATCGACATCGACCAGTCCCCCATCGGCCGCACGCCTCGGAGCAACCCTGCCACGTACACCAAGACCTTCGACCTGATCCGGGAGCTGTTCGCCTCCACCCCGGAGGCGCGCATGCGGGGCTACGGTCCGGGCCGGTTCTCCTTCAACGTCCGGGGCGGCCGGTGCGAGGCGTGCGAGGGCGACGGGATCGTGCGCATCGAGATGCACTTCTTGCCCGACGTGTACGTGCCCTGCGAGGTGTGCAAGGGCAAGCGGTACAACCGGGAGACCTTGCAGGTCCTGTACCGGGGCAAGAGCATCGCGGACGTCCTGGAGATGACCGTGGACGAGGCCCTGGAGTTCTTCTCCGCCATCCCCCGCCTGCGCCGCAAGCTGCAGACCCTTCAGGACGTGGGGCTGGGGTACATCCAGCTGGGGCAGCCGGCCACCACCCTCTCCGGGGGCGAGGCGCAGCGGGTCAAGCTGGCCGCGGAGCTGTCCCGGCGGGACACGGGCCGGACCCTGTACATCCTGGACGAGCCCACCGTGGGGTTGCACTTCGCGGACGTGGAGCGCCTGCTGCAGGTCCTGCATCGCCTGGTGGACGCGGGCAACACCGTGGTGGTCATCGAGCACAACCTGGACGTGATCAAGACCGCGGACTGGGTCATCGACCTGGGGCCCGAGGGCGGGGAGCTGGGCGGCCGGGTCATCGCGGAGGGCACCCCCGAGGAGGTGGCGGCCCAGGACCACTCCTACACCGGCCAGTTCCTCCGCAAGGTCTTGGACCCCGCGAAGGTGGAGGAAGCCCGGCGACGCCTAGGGCGCCGGGCTGCGGTGGGCGCCGCGGGGCGGTAGACCACCCTGAACATCGCGGCGCGATGTTCAGGACCCCGGCCGGCGGTTTCCGGGGCAGGCCCTCAGGACGCGTGCGCGGAAGGGGGTGTCGGACGTGAGCCTTCCTCGCTTCCACCCCGCGGTGCTGGACTGGTTCCAGCAACGCTTCTCCGGGCCCACCCCGGTGCAGGAGCGGGGCTGGCCCGAGGTGGCCTCGGGCCGCGACGTGCTGCTCCTGGCGCCCACGGGTTCCGGGAAGACCCTGGCCGCCTTCCTGTGGGCGGCGAGCGAACTGCTCTCCTGCCACCCCCTCCCCGAGGAGACCCGGGTGCTGTACGTCTCGCCCCTGCGGGCCCTCAGCTACGACGTGCACCGGAACCTGCAGGAGCCCCTGCGGCAGATCCGGGAACGGGCCGCGGCCCGAGGGATGCGTCTGCCGGAGGTGCGGGTGGCGGTCCGCACCGGGGACACCCTCCCCCGGGAGCGGGAGCGCATGAAGCGCAGGCCCCCCCACATCCTCATCACCACCCCCGAGTCCCTGTACCTCCTGCTGACCGCCCCGGGCAGCCGGAGCCTGCTGCGGACCGTCCGCACCGTGATCGTGGACGAGCTGCACGCGGTGGCGCAGGACAAGCGGGGAGCCCACCTGGCCCTGAGCCTGGAGCGGTTGGAGCGGGTGGTTTCCTCCCGGCCCCAGCGGGTGGGGCTCAGCGCCACCGCCCGGCCGGTGGAGGAGCTGGCCGGCCTGCTGCAGGGCGCAGGCCGCGGGGGCTGCGCCGTGGTGGACGTGGGCTGGCAGCGGGAGTGGGAGCTCTCCGTGTGGGTGCCCCAGCAGGTCCTGGGGCCTGTGGCCACCCACGAGATCTGGGCGGAGGTGTACGACCGCATCGCGCAGCTGGTCCAGGAACACCGGACCACCCTGGTGTTCGTGAGCACCCGGCGGCTGGCGGAGCGGGTGGCACACCGGCTCACCCTGCGGCTGGGGGAAGGCTGTGTGGCGACCCACCACGGCAGCCTGGCCCGGGCCCTGCGGCACGACACGGAGCAGCGGCTGAAAGCGGGAAAGCTGCGGGCCGTGGTGGCCACGGCATCCCTGGAACTGGGCGTCGACATCGGTACCGTGGACCTGGTCTGCCACGTGGGAGCGCCCCGGTCCCTGGGGAGTCTGCTGCAGCGGGTGGGCCGTTCCGGCCACGGCCTCGACCGGGTGCCCAAGGGCGTGTTGTTCCCCCTGACGCGGGACGAGCTCGTGCAGTGCGCGGCCGCGGTCCGGGCGGTGCGGGCGGGGCAGCTGGACCGCGTCCGGGTCCCCCGCAACCCTCTGGACGTCCTGGCCCAGCAGCTGGCCGCGGAGGCCGCGGCGGAGCCCTGCGGGGCCGCAGACCTGTGGCGCATGGCCCGGGCCGCGTACCCGTACCGGGACCTGAGCTGGGAGGAGTTCTGCGAGGTCCTGGGCATGCTGGCGGAGGGAGTCGCTCCTTCCCGCGGCCGCGCCACCGCCCTCCTGCACTGGGACCGCACCACGGGGGTGGTCCGGGGCAGGCGCGGGACCCGGACCCTGGCCCTGACCTCGGGAGGCGCCATCCCGGAGACCTTCGAGTACGACGTGGTGGTGGAACCCGAGGAGACCCTGGTGGGCCGGGTGAACGAGGACTTCGCGGTGGAGTCCCAGGCCGGGGACGTCTTCCTGTTGGGCAACACCAGCTGGCGGGTGCGGCGGGTGGAGTCCAGGGGCCGGGTGAGGGTGGAGGACGCCCACGGGGCCGCGCCTACTGTGCCCTTCTGGCTGGGCGAGGCGCCGGCCCGCACGCCGGAGTTGTCCGCGGCGGTGAGCGACCTGCGCCGCCAGGTGGCAGCCCGGGCGGAGAGGCCGGAGGAAGCCGTGGCGTGGCTGGGGACACACGCAGGGCTGGACCGCGCGGCTGCAGAACAGCTGGTGGACTACGTACGCCAGACCGTGGCGGTGCTCGGCTGCGTGCCCACCCAGGACTGCGTGGTGGCGGAGCGGTTCTTCGACGAGGCGGGCGGGATGCAGGTGGTGCTGCACGCGCCCTTCGGGGCGCGTGTCAACCGGGCGTGGGGGCTGGCCCTGCGCAAGCGGTTCTGCCTGACCTTCGACTTCGAGCTGCAGGCCGCGGCCACAGACGACGGGGTGGTGCTGTCCCTGGGGGAGCAGCACAGTTTCCCTCTGGAGGCCCTGTTCGGGTTCGTGAGGCCGCACACCGTCCGGCAGGACCTGGTGCAAGCGACCCTGCAGTCGGCCTTGTTCCCCACGCGGTGGCGGCAGAACGCCAACTGCGCCCTGGCGGTGCCCCGGCGCTGGGGCGGTCGGCGGGTGCCACCGCAGGTCCAGCGGATGCGGGCGGAGGACCTGTTGGCCGCGGTCTTCCCCGAGCAGGTGGGCTGCCAGGACAACCGCTCCGGCCCTCTGACACCCCCCGACCACCCGTTGGTGACCCAGACCCTCCGGGACTGCCTGGAGGACGCCATGGACGTAGAAGGTCTGCAGCGGGTGGTGGAAGCCATCGAACGGGGCGAGATCCGGACCGTGGCCGTGGACACCCCTCAGCCTTCCCCCATGTCCCACGAAATCCTGAACGCCAACCCGTACGCCTTCCTGGACGACGCCCCTCTGGAGGAAAGGCGGGCCCGGGCCGTGAGCCTGCGGCGCGTGGACCCGGAGCTGGCGGCAGGCCCGGGCGCCCTGGACCCGGAAGCCATCGAGGAGGTCCGGACCCAGGCTAGGCCGGACGTCCGGGACCCGGAGGAACTGCACGACCTCTTGCAGACCCTGGTCTTCCTGCCGGACTCAGAGGGCCGGCAGTGGGCAGAGTTCGCCGCGGAGCTGGTGCGGGCGGGCAGGGCGGTGCGGGTGGTGGGACGCCACCTCACGGGGTACGCGGCCCGGGAGCGGCTGGCTGCGGTGGCGGCCCTGTGGCCGGAGGTGTCCGTGCAGCCCCCTGCGGAAGAGGCCGTGAGCAGGGAGGACGCAGTCCGGAAGCTGGTGCAGGGGTGGATGCTGTACGCGGGACCCGTGACCGTACGCGAGCTGTCCCGCCGTCTGTGCCTGCCGCCGGGCGAACTCCGTGTCGCCCTGGCGGCTCTGGAGGGGAGCGGGGTGGTCCTGCGGGGACGGTTCTCGCCGGGGGTCGAGGAGGAGGAGTGGTGCGACCGCCGGCTTCTGGCCCGCATCCACCGCCTCACCGTGGCCCGGCTGCGGAGCGAAATCGAGCCCTCAAGCCCCGCGGAGTTCCTGCGGTTCTTGTTGCGGTGGCAGCACGTGTTTCCCCGGACGCAGCTGCGCGGCCGCGGCGGGGTGCTGGAGGTAGTCCGGCAGCTGCAGGCTTTTGAGCTGCCGGCCTTCGCGTGGGAGGAGTGGGTCCTGCCCGCGCGGGTGGCGGGCTACAACCCCGCGGACCTGGACCACCTGTGCCTGGCGGGTGTGGTGGCCTGGGGCCGGATCGCGCCCAGCCACGAAGCGTGTCCCAGAAAAACCCCTCCCGCGGAGAGGGACCGGGGTCAAGAAGACGGGGGAGTTTTGCGGCGTGCGCCCCGCCTCGGCCGCAACACGCCCATCGCCTTCCTGCTGCGGGAAGACCTCCCCGTGTACCTGTCCTCTCGTGCTCCGCTGGCCAGGTTGTCGCCCCTGGCGGAGGAGGTGGACGCGTACCTGCGTGCCCGGGGAGCGTCCTTCCTCCCGGAGCTGGCCCGGGCGTTGCGCAGGACCCCCGCGGAAGTGGAGGAAGCGCTGTGGGAGCTGGTGGCCGCGGGCCGTGTGACGGGGGACGGGTTGGCGGGGCTGCGGGCCTTGCTGGCGCGGTCTCGCGCGCACCGCCGCCGTGGACGGGTGCGGCTCGTGTCCGTGCGGTCCGGCCTGCCCACGGGCCGGTGGGCCCCGTGGGGAGAAGCCGCGGAGCTGTCCCCGGACGACCGGCTGCAGCGGCTTGGGGAGCAGCTGCTGCGCCGCTACGGCGTGGTCTTCCGGGAAGTCTTGGTGCGGGAGCGGGCGGCGCCTCCGTGGCGGGTCCTGGTCCCCCTGTACCGGCGTTGGGAGGCCCAGGGCCGCATTCGAGGAGGTCGGTTCGTGTCCGGCTTCGCGGGGGAACAGTACGCCCTGCCGGAGGCGGTGGAGAGCCTGCGGGCGGTGCGGCGGGGCCCTCCGGACGCGGAGGTGGTGGTGGTGCACGGCGCAGACCCCCTCAACGTCTCCGGGATCCTGGTCCCCGGCCCCCGGGTGCCTCCCGCGGGCTTCGGGGTCGCGTACCGGAACGGCGCGGTGGTGGAGGTGGGGCCCATGGGGGCCTTGCTGCGCAAGCTCGCGGCCCAGCGTGCCTAGGAGGGTATCCTGGAAGAAGCCGCGGTCAGCGGCCTGAGGTCCGCAGGAACACGCCGATCCGGGCCGCAGCCTCCTCCAGCCGCTCGGGAGGTTGGACGAGGGCCATGCGCACGTACCCCCTTCCTCCGGGGCCGAAGCCCTGGCCGGGGGAGAGGGCCACGCCCGTGCTCCGGCACAGCTCCACCGCGAAGGTCACGTCGTCCACGTCTCCGGGGACCTTTGCCCACAGGTACATGGTGGCGCGGGGCAAGGGCACGTCCCAGCCCACTTCCCGCAGGGCCCGCACCAGCACGTCCCGGCGCTCCCGGAACACCGCCACCTGTTCCCGCACCCACGCCTCGGGCTGCTGCAAGGCGGTGATGCCCATGCGCAGCACCCCCTGGTACTGGTTGAAGTCCAGGGCGGACTTCACCGCCTCCAGGGCCGCGATGGCCTCGGCGTTGCCGACCGCGAAGGCCAGGCGGAACCCGCCCATGTGGTAGGACTTGGACAGGGTGAAGAACTCCACGCACCGTTCCCGGGCGCCGGGCAGGGAAAGGGGAGACGGCGCGGGTCCGTCGAAGACCATGTCCACGTACGGGTTGTCGTGGACCAGGAACACGTCGTGCCGGCGGCAGAAGTCCAGGGCCCGGGCGAAGAAGCCGAGGTCCGCCACCGCCGCGGTGGGGTTGTTGGGGTAGTTGAGGACCAGGACCCGGGCCCGGCGGGCCACCTCCTCCGGGACGGCTTCCAGGTCCGGCAGGTGGTCCTCCCGCAGCGGGACGGGGAACACCTCCAGGCCCGCCAGGGCCGCCATCCCCCAGTACGGCGGGTACGCCACCTCCGGGATCAGCACCAGGTCACCCGGGTCCGTGAGGGCCATGAGCAGGTGGCCGATCCCCTCCTGGCTGCCCACCAGGCTCAGCATCTCCGTGTCCGGGTCGAAGGTGACCCCGTACCGGTGCTCGTACCAGCCCGAGGCGGCCTCGAGGAAGGGCCGGGTGGCGGACCGCAGGGTGTACTGGTACGTGGTGCGGTCCTCCAGAGACTCCGCCAGGGTCTGCAAGGCCGCGGCCGGCGGCGACAGGTCGCTGGACCCCAAAGACAGGTCGATCACCCCGAGGCCTGCGCTGCGGGCCTCCTGCTTGGCGCGGTCCATGAGGAGGAACACGGACTGCGGGATGGCGCGGGCGCGGCGCGACGTCCAGGACATGCCAAAAGACCTCCCGGCGACGGGTTGCTTTCCTCTTAGTCTACCGGCACGGGGCAAGTGTGGAAGCGCCTTCCGGCATCCGGAAACCGGACTCCCACGGTCCGCCCACCCCGGGGCGGTAGAATGGGGACGATGGAAAGGGTGGCCAACCTGGAGGAGAAACTGCGGGCCCTGCCCGCGCGGCCCGGCGTGTACTTGTTGCGGGACCGGGCGGGGAAGGTCCTGTACGTGGGCAAGGCCTCCTCCCTGCGCCAGCGGGTACGGAGCTACTTCCAGGACCCTGCCTCCGTGGACTCCCCGCGGGTGCGCCACCTGATGACGAAGGTGTTCGACTTCGACGTGGTGGCCTGTGCCAACGAGGTGGAAGCCCTCCTGCTGGAGACCAACCTCATCCAGCAGCACCGCCCCAAGTACAACGTGCGCATGGCGGACGACAAAGCGTACCCCTACGTGAAGATCACCCACGAGCCGTACCCGAGGATCGTCATGACCCGGCGGGTGGTACGGGACGGGGGCCACTATTTCGGCCCCTATCCGTACCACGAGCCCAAGCTGGTCGGGCGGACCATCCGGACCATCCGCAAGCTGTTCAAGCTGCGGAGCTGCGACGTGGACGTGGAGCGCAAGTTACCGCGGCCGTGCCTGGACTACGCCATCGGCCAGTGCACCGCCCCCTGCGTGGCGTGGGGCGCCAGCCGGGAGCAGTACGCGGAGCAAGTCCGCCAGGCCCTCCTCTTCCTGCAGGGCAAGCAGGAAGCTCTCCTGGAGCAGCTGCGGCGGGAGATGGAACAGGCCGCGGAGGATCTGGCCTTCGAACGGGCCGCGGCCTTACGGGACCAGATCCAGGCGCTGGAGGCCATCGCGGAGCGGCAGCGGACCGCCGCCGCGAGCCTGGACGACCGAGACGTGGTCGCGGTGCACGTGGACGGGGACGACGCCTGCGCCCAGGTGTTCTTCGTCCGCGGGGGGAGGCTTTCCGGCCAGGAGCACTTCTTCCTCACGGGCGCCCAGGGGCACCCCGCGGCGGAGGTGTTGCGGACCTTCCTGGAGCAGTACTACGAGTTCGCCCCCACCGTGCCCCCGGAGGTGGTGATCCCGCAACCCGTGGAAGGCCAGGGGGTCATCGCCCGGTGGCTTTCCGAGCGGCGCGGGGGCCCGGTGCGGCTGGTGGTGGCCCGGCGGGGGGACCGCCGGAGGCTGGTGGAGATGGCCCGGGACAACGCCCGCCTGCACCTGGAGCAGGAGCGGGTGCGGCTGGCGGGGCGGGAGGGGGCCGCGGTGCGAGCCTTGCAGCAGGCCCTGGGGCTGGAGGATCCTCCCTTCCGCGTGGAGGCCTACGACGTGAGCAACCTCCAGCACGGGGAGGCGGTGGCGTCACTGGTGACCTTTGAGGGCGGGCGCCCCAAGAAGGACGCCTACCGGCGGTTCCGCATCAAGTTCACGGAGGGGCCCAACGACTACGCCATGCTGCAGGAGGCCCTCCGCCGTCGGTTCCAGAACGCCCGGGAGGAGCAAGAGAAGCTGGACCGGGACGAACCCGTGAAGCCCAAGTGGTCGGTGCTTCCCGACTTGATCCTCATCGACGGGGGCAAGGGGCAGCTGTCCGCGGCCCTGGAGGTGCTCTTCGAGTACAACCTCCAGGTCCCCGTGGTGGCCCTGGCGAAGCGGGAAGAGCTGGTCTTCCAGCCCCACCGGGACGAGCCCCTGCGGCTCCCGCGGGACTCCGCGGCCCTGCAGCTCCTGCAGCGGGTGCGGGACGAGGCCCACCGCTTCGCCCACGCGTACCACCAGCAGCTCCGCAGCCGGCGGGTGGTGTACTCCGTTTTGGACGAAGTCCCGGGGATCGGGGAGAAACGGAAGCGGGAGCTGCTCCGCCACTTCGGGTCCGTCCGCCGCCTCCGGGACGCCTCCGAGGAGGAGGTGGCCGCGGTGGTGGGCCGGGCCGCGGCGCGGAAGATCCTCGACTACCTCCGCACCCACGAGCTACCGGACTACCGTGCGGAGGCGCTGCGCTGAAGGAGCGCCCGGCCCAGCTGCCTCACAGACCGCGGCACTGCGAGCCTGGTCCGTTCCCCGGTCGGCCGAAGGGCAGGGAATCGGCAGCTCCCACGAAGGCGGCCCTGTCAGGGCGCTACCATGAGCCCCCTGGCCCGCGCCACGGTGGCCAGGCCCCGATCCAACGTCCAGAGGGAACACCCTGCGTCCAGGGCCAGAGCGATGTAGGAGGCACCGTAGACCGAGACCCCTTCTGCCAACGCCAGCTCGAGACAGGCCGCCGCCCTCACGTGCCTGGTCTCGATGGCAAAGCGCTCTAACGCGTCCAAGGCGCTCATGGCGGCGTCCTCCGCCATCCTCCCCTGCCTAGCGGCCCGCCACAGGACGTTACCCACCTCGTACCAGAATAGCGACGGCGCCAGGAGCGCAAAGGCCGGCCTCGCCACCGCCTCCTCCCGCAGCCGTAGGGCCTGCTCTGTCCCCTCGGCGGGCAGTACCCATGCCAGGGCCACCGAAGCGTCCACCACGGCGGCCTCGCTCATGAGCGCCCCTCTTCACGCCAGGTCCGCAGCTCCTCCAAGGTGGCCTTCGTGGTAACCCCTGTGCGGACATGATCCATCTGCTGGGCGGCTTGGCGGCGGTCGGGCATTTCCAGGAAGAGGCGGGCCGCCTGGAGCATGAAGTCGGAGAGGGTCTGTCCCCTCAGGCTAGCTGCGGCTTTGAGGCGCCGGTGTAGCTCCTCCTCCACGTAAACGGTGACCTTCTTGGCCATATCCTCACCCCCAGGCCACTGTGACGTCAGAACGTCATGACGTCAAGAGGGTGCGAAGACCGTTGCCCGTTGTAGTACGGCCGGGTCGTGGGGCGGGGGGCTATTGACATTTCAAATTTTGAGGGTTCACCATTTCTTCAGGTCCCCGCACGGGGCAGGAGGTGAGGCATGCGGGTGGTCTGCGTGGGAGGCGGGCCCGCGGGCCTGTACTTCGCGGTGCTGTGGAAGAAGGTGGCGCCCTCCCACGAGGTGGTGGTGTACGAGCGCAACCGCCCGGACGACACCTTCGGGTGGGGGGTGGTGTTGTCCGACAGCACCCTGGGGAGCCTGGCGGCTGCGGACCCGGAGAGTTACGCGGAGATCCAGCGGAACTTCTACCACTGGGACGACATCGAGATCCACTTCCGGGGCACCACCATTCGGTCCGGGGGCCACGGCTTCGCGGGGATCGCCCGCACCACCCTCTTGCGCATCCTCCAGGACCGCGCCCGAGGGCTAGGCGCGCAGTTGGTGTTCCAGCACGAGGTGGAGGACCCCGAGGCGCTGGCGGCGGAGCTGGACGCGGACCTCGTGGTGGCCGCGGACGGGGTGAACAGCCGGACCCGGGCCCGGTACGCGGAAGCCTTCCAGCCGCACGTGGAGCTGGGCCGGTGCCGGTACGTGTGGCTGGGAACCCGGAAGCACTTCCAGGCCTTCACCTTCGCCTTCGAGGAAACCCCCTGGGGGTGGTTTACGGCCCACGCCTACCCCTTTGACGGGGGCACCAGCACCTTCATCGTGGAGACCCCCGAAGACGTGTGGCGGGCCGCGGGGCTGCACGAGATGGACAAGGAAGAGTCCATCGCCTTCTGCGAGCGCCTGTTCGCCCGCTACCTCGACGGCCACCGGCTCCTGTCCAACGCCGCCCACCTGCGGGGCTCCGCGCAGTGGCTGCGCTTCCCGTGGCTCCGGTGCCAGCGGTGGGTGCACCGGATCCGGGTCGGAGACCGGTGGGTGCCCGTGGTCCTGGTGGGAGACGCGGCCCACACCGTCCACTTCTCCGTGGGCTCCGGAACCCGGCTGGCCATGGAGGACGCGATCGGCTTGGTGAAGGCCCTGGCCACCCACGGACACCGGGGGGAGGACCTTTCCCGAGCTCTCGAGGCGTACGAGCGGGACCGACAGGTGGAGCTGCAGCGCCTGCGGCACGCGGGGCGGAACTCCGCGGACTGGTTCGAGAACGTCCGGCGCTACGCCCACCTCGAGCCCGAGCAGTTCGCGTACAGCCTCCTCACGCGTTCCCAGCGGCTGTTCCACGAAGAGCTCCGGCAGCGGGACCCCGCCTACGTGGCGAGGTTCGAGGCGTGGTTCGCGCGGCGCTGCGGGCTGGACCGTGCGGTCCCGCCCATGTTCACCCCCTTCCAGCTCCGCAGCGTGCGCCTGAAGAACCGGGTGGTGGTGTCGCCCATGGCCATGTACTCCGCGGAAGACGGAACCGTGGGGGACTTCCACCTGGTGCACCTGGGAGCCCGGGCCCTGGGCGGGGCCGCCCTGGTGTTCACGGAGATGACCTGCGTGTCCCGGGAAGGGAGGATCAGCCCTGGGTGCGCGGGACTGTACAAGCCCGAGCACGTGGAGGCGTGGCGCCGCATCGTGCGGTTCGTCCACGAGCACACGGACGCCAAGATCGCCCTGCAGCTGGGTCACTCCGGCCCCAAGGGCTCGACCCGTGTCGGGTGGGAGGGCTACCACGAGCCCCTCCCCGAGGGCAACTGGCCGGTGCTGGGGCCTTCTCCCGTCCCCTGGGGCCCGCGCAACCAGGTGCCGCGGCCCATGACCCGGGAGGACATGGAACGGGTGCGGGAGGAGTTCGTGCGGGCCACCCGGTGGGCGGTGGAGTGCGGGTTTGACTGGCTGGAGGTGCACTGCGCCCACGGGTACCTCCTGTCCGCCTTCATCAGCCCCCTGACCAACCTGCGGAGGGACGAGTACGGGGGCAGCCTGGAAAACCGCATGCGGTTTCCCCTGGAGGTGGTGCGGGCGGTGCGGGCGGCGTGGCCCGACCACCTGCCCTTGTCCGTGCGCATCTCCGCCCACGACTGGGCTCCCGGAGGGATCACCCCGGACGACGCGGTGGAGATCGCCCGGATGTTCAAGGAGGTGGGGGTGGACCTCGTGGACGTGTCCAGCGGCCAGACGACCCGCCTGGCCCAGCCCGCCTACGGCAGGCTGTACCAGACCCCCTTCGCGGACCGCATCCGCCACGAGGTGGGCATCGCCACCATGGCCGTGGGGTCCATCTACGAGGCCGACCACGTGAACTCCATCATCGCCGCGGGACGCGCGGACCTGTGCGCCTTGGCCCGCCCGCACCTGGCCAACCCCCACTGGACCCTGGTGGAAGCCGCCCGGCTGGGTTTCACGGAGGTGTGGTGGCCCAAACAGTACCTGGACGGCAAGGAGCAGCTGGAGCGCATCATGGCGCGGGCCCGGGCCGCCCAGCAGGGGGAGCGGGCCGCCATCGAGGAGCTGGAGCGGATCATGGCCCAGGCAGCGCAGGATCGGGTCCGGGCAGGGGTGGGGCCGTGAGCCGTCTGAGGCAGGCGAGGCGGGCCTCCGGGACGGCCCTAGAGGAGGAGGCGGTGGAGCTGCTGGGGCTGGAGGCCCGGGCCACGGAGGAGGACCACTTGTCCATCCGCCTTTGGCTCCGCCTGCTCTCCGCGGCCAACCTGGTGAAGGCGGAGGTGGCGCGGCGGCTGCGGGAGACCTTCCGCACCACCCTGCCCCGGTTCGACCTCATGGCGCAGCTGGACCGCGAGCCCCAGGGCCTGACCATGAACCAGCTGTCCCGCCGGATGATGGTCACCGCGGGCAACGTCACGCGCCTGGTGGACCAGCTGGAGGCGGACGGGTGGGTCCGGCGGGAGTCCCAGGCCCGGGACCGGCGGACGGTGGTGGTGCGGCCCACCCCCGAGGGCTTGCGGCGCTTCCGCTCCATAGCCCAGGTGCACGAGGGCTGGATCGTGGAGTTGTTCGCGGGTCTGTCCCGGGAAGAGCGAGACCGGCTGTACCAACTCCTGGCCCGCCTCAAGCACAGCGTGGCCGCGGGCCTGAGGGAACGAGGAGGCTCGCCATGACCGCCTGGACGAGGTCCATGAACTCCCTGGCGCTGCCGGGGGAGGGAGCCCTCGAGGGGTACCGTCCCCAGCACGTGGACTGGTCCGTGGAGGACGGGGTGGGGACGGTGACCCTGCGGCGGCCGCACCGGAAGAACGCCCTGACCTTCGAGGTGTACGGGGAGCTACAGGAGCTGTTCGGCCGGCTGCGGTACGCCGCGGACGTCCGGGCGGTGGTCCTCACGGGCGCGGAGGGGGAGTTTTCCTCCGGAGGCGACGTGCGGGAGATCATCGGACGGCTGGTGGAGACGGACATGCCGGGACTGTTGCGGTTCACCCGCATGACGGTGGAGGTGGTGCGGCGGATGCGGCGCTGTCCCCAGCCCCTGGTGGCCGCGGTGGACGGAGTGTGCGCAGGGGCGGGGGCCGCCCTGGCCCTGGCCTGTGACCTCCGGGTGGGGACGCCGCGCTGTCGCGTGGGGTTTCTGTTCACCCGGGTGGGGCTGGCGGGGTGTGACATGGGAGCCTGCGCCCTTCTCCCCCGGGTGGTGGGGTGGAACCGGGCCGCGGAGCTGCTGTTCACGGGCCGCATGATGGACGCGGAGGAAGGTGCGCGGTGGGGGTTCTTCAACCGGGTGGTCCCGCCAGACCAGCTCGCCTCCACCGCCCGGGAACTGGCCCAGCAGCTGGCCTCCGGGCCTACCTTCGCCCTGGCCATGACCAAGGCCATGCTGCACCAGGAGTGGAACATGGGCCTGGACGAGGCCCTGGACGCGGAAGCACAGGCTCAGGCCCTGTGCATGGCCACCCGCGACTTCCAGCGCGGCTACCAGGCCTTTGTGGAGAAGAGGCCGCCGGAGTTCCAGGGGGACTGAGGTGACCTGGGGTACGGACCCGCGCTGGCCCTTTTTCGACCCGTGGCACCGCAGGCTGCGGGAGGAGGTGGAGGCCTGGGCCCGGACCCACCTGGCCCCGGCTGGAGTGTCGGACGCCCCCGAAGCGGAGACCCGCGAGCTGGTGGCGCGGATGGGGGAAGCGGGGTGGTTGCGGTACGCGGTGGCGGGCCGCGACTGGGGAGGGGTTTCAGACCGTCTGGAGGTGCGGGCTCTCTGCCTGGTCCGGGAGACCTTGGCGTACCACCACGGCTTGGCGGACGCGGCCTTCGCCCTGCAGGGGCTGGGCAGTGGGCCCATCTCTCTGTTCGGGACGGACGCGCAGCGGCGCCGGTACCTCCCCGGGGTGGCCTCCGGCCGTCTGGTGGCCGCCTTCGCCCTGACGGAGCCGGAGGCCGGCTCCGACGCGGCCCACCTGCAGTGCCGGGCCACCCCAGCCAGGGACGGCTACACCCTGGACGGCACCAAGACCTTCGTGTCCAATGGCGGGGTGGCGGACTTCTACGTGGTCTTCGCCCGCACCGGGGAGGGAGAAGGAGCCCGGGGAATCAGCGCCTTCGTGGTGGACAAAGACACCCCAGGGCTGGAGGTGGTGGACCGGATCCGGGTGATGGCCCCGCACCCCCTGGCGACCCTCCGCTTCCGGGACTGTTGGGTGGCCGAAGAGGCGCGGGTGGGCGCTCCGGGCGAAGGGTTCCGGGTGGCCATGGCTACCCTGGACGTGTTCCGCACCACGGTGGCTGCGGCCGCGGTGGGCTTCGCCCGCCGGGCCCTGGACGAAGCCCTGGGGCGGGCGGTGCGGCGCCGGATGTTCGGAAAGCAGCTCGCGGACCTGCAGCTCACGCAGGCCAGGCTGGCCACCATGGGGTCCCTGCTGGACGCCAGCGCCCTGCTCACCTACCGGGCCGCGTGGCTGCACGACCAGGGGGACCGGGTTACGGGGCCGTCGGCCATGGCCAAGCTCTTCGCCACGGAGAGCGCCCAGCAGGTGGTGGACTCCGCAGTCCAGCTGTGGGGTGGGCTGGGGGTGACCCAGGGCACGGTGGTGGAAGCCCTGTACCGGGAAGTCCGCGCTCTGCGCATCTACGAAGGGGCCAGCGAGGTCCAGCAGCTGGTGGTGGCCCGGGAGCTGTTGCGGGCGTACCAGGATTCCCAAGGGGGGAGGGAGGATGCGGCCCACGGCCCATGAGGACACCTTTGTGTTGGACCGGCTGCCGCCTCCCGAGCTGCAGCCGGAGTTCCTGTTCGAGCTACCGGAGCTGCAGTATCCGCGGCAGCTGAACTGCGCGGAGGTCCTCCTGGACCGGTGGGTGCAGGCCGGGCAGGGGCAGCGGACCGCGGTGCAGGCTCCGGGGGTGCGGTGGACCTACGCGGAGTTGCACGCCCGCGCCAACCAGGTGGCCCGGGTGCTGGTGGAGGACCTGGGGCTGCGGCCCGGAAACCGGGTACTCCTGCGGGGGTTCAACGGGCCCCTGCTGGTGGCGTGTTGGTTCGGGGCCGTGAAGGCCGGCGCCGTGGTGGTGACCACCATGCCCTTGCTGCGGGCCAAGGAGCTCACCCAGGTCATCCACAAAGCACAGGTCAGCCACGCCCTGTGCGACGTGCGGCTGCGGGACGAGCTGGACGCCGCCGCGGCGGGGTGTCCGTCCCTCCGGGAGGTGCTGTACTTCGGGGAAGGTGTCCCCCAGGGCCTGGAGGCGCGCATGGCCACCAAAGCCCCGTACTTCGAGAACGTCCCCACCGCGGCCACGGACCCCGTGCTGGTGGCCTTCACCTCCGGGACCACGGGGCAGCCCAAGGGGTGCGTGCACTTCCACAGGGACGTGCTGGCGGTGTGCGACACCTTCGGCCGCCACATCCTGCGGGCGTCGCCCGAGGACGTGTTCGTGGGCAGCCCGCCCCTGGCCTTCACCTACGGGCTGGGGGGCCTCGTGCTGTTCCCCCTGCGCCTGGGCGCCTCCAGCGTGCTCCTGGAACGGGCCGGCCCGGAGCAGCTGTTAGAGGGCATTGAGAAGTTCCGGGCCACGGTGTGCTTCACCGCGCCCACCGCGTACCGGGCCATGGCGCCCCTGGTCCACGGGCGAGCCGTAGCTTCCCTGCGGAAGTGCGTGTCCGCGGGGGAGGCGTTGCCCGCGGCCACCCGGCAGCTGTGGAAGGAGGCCACGGGGCTTGAGATCATCGACGGGATCGGGTCCACGGAGATGCTGCACATCTTCATCTCCCACCGGGAGGAGGAGGCCAAACCGGGAGCCACGGGCAAGCCCGTCCCGGGCTACCGGGCCTGCGTCCTGGACCCCGCGGGGCAGCCCTTGCCCCCCGGCACCGTGGGGCGCCTGGCGGTGAAGGGGCCCACGGGCTGCCGGTACCTCGACGACCCGCGGCAGCGGGACTACGTGCAGGGCGGGTGGAACGTGACGGGGGACGCGTACCTGGTGGACGAGGAGGGGTACTTCGTGTACCAGGCCCGTACCGACGACCTCATCGTGTCCGCGGGGTACAACATCGCCCCCGCGGAGGTGGAGGACGCCCTCCTCACCCACCCCGCGGTGGCGGAGTGCGGGGTGGTGGGCGTCCCGGACCCGGACCGAGGGCAGGTGGTGAAGGCGTACGTGGTGCTGCGGGAGGGGTTTTCCCCCGGGGAGGCGCTGGCGCGGGAGCTGCAGGAGCACGTGAAGCGGACCATCGCGCCGTACAAGTACCCCCGGCAGGTGGAGTTCTGTTCGAGCCTTCCGCGGACGGAGACCGGGAAGTTGCAGCGCTACCGGCTGCGGGAGATGGCGGCACGGACGGGAGGTGCTCCGTGAGGATCCTGCACCCGCCCAGCTGGGTCCGGCCCAAGGGATACGCCCACGGCGTGGCGGCCCGGGGCACCTGGGTGTTCGTGGCGGGCATGGTGGGGTGGAACGAGGAGGGGAAGTTCGAGGACACGGACTTCGTGGGCCAGGCCCGGCGGGCCCTGCGGAACATCGTGGAGGTGCTGCAGGAGGCCGGGGCGCGTCCGGAGCACTTGGTCCGCCTCACGTGGTACGTGACGGACAAGGAGGAGTACTTGGGCTGTTTGGAGGACCTGGGCCGCGCGTACCGCGAGGTCATCGGCCGGCATTACCCGGCCATGTCCGTGGTGGAGGTGAAGGGGCTCATCGAGCCCGGGGCCAAGGTGGAGATCGAGGCCACCGCGGTCGTCCCGGACCCGGAGCCGAGTTTCGGAAGGCTTGCCGTCCCGCAGGACACCAGACAGGAAGGGGGGAACGCAGGATGAACTGGCGGGTCGCATTCGCGGTGGTGGCTGCTGCGGCGGTGGCCGCTCTTCCCTGGAGGGCGGAGTCCCAGCCGCGGCAGCTGAAGGTGGGCTTCGTGAGCACCCTCTCCGGGGGAGGAGCCGCCCTGGGGACGGACGTGCTGGACGGCTTCAACCTGGCCGTGCGGCACCTGGGCGGCCGCCTGGGTGGCCTTCCCGTGGAAGTGGTGGTGGCGGACGACCAGCTGAACCCCGACGTGGCCCGCACCGCGGTGGAGCGGATGCTGCGGCGGGACCGGGTGGACCTGGTGACGGGGATCATCTTCTCCAACGTGCTCCTGGCGGTGGGGGACCTGGTGTTCCAGAGCGGGGTGTTCTACATCAGCCCGAACGCGGGCCCCGCGGAGTACGCGGGGGAGCAGTGCAACGCCCTGTACCTGAACGTGGCCTGGCAGAACGACAACATGCACGAGGCCATGGGGCACTACGCCACCCTGAAGGCGTACGAGACCGCCTTCATCCTGGCTCCCAACTACCCCGCGGGCCGCGACGCCCTCACGGGGTTCAAGCGGTTCTACAAGGGCCGGGTGGTGAACGAGGTGTACACCCGCCTGGGCCAGCTGGACTACTCCGCGGAGATCGCGCAGATCCGAGCGGCCCGGCCCAAGGCGGTGTACGCCTTCTACCCGGGGGCCATGGGGGTGAGCTTCATCAAGCAGTACGCGGAAGCCGGGTTGATGCAGGAGGTGGTCCTTTTGGTGCCGGGCTTTTCCGCCGACCAGGACGTGATCCGGGCCGTGGGCAAACCCATGGTGGGGGTGTACAATAGCTCCCACTGGGCCCTGGAGCTGTTCAACCCCATCAACCGGAGGTTCGTGGAGGACTTCCGCCGGACCTACGGCCGGATCCCTACTATGTACGCCTCCCAGGGCTACGACACCGCCCTGGCCATCGACCACGGCTTGCGGGCCACCGGCGGGGACATCTCCCGGAAGGCGGAGTTCCGGAAGGCCATCCTGTCCGGGTTTGACAGTACCCGCGGCAAGGTGCGGTTCAACCGCAACGGCTACCCCGTCCAGGACTACTACCTGCGGCAGGTGGTGGAGCTGCCCAACGGGGAGATCGTCAACCGGCTCCGGGGGACCATCTTCCGCAACCACGGGGACGCCTACGTCTCCCGCTGCCGGCTGCCGGGGTGAGGGAGGCCTCAGGTGCCCGCGGTCCTGGTGGTGGAGCAGCTCCTCAACGGGGTCCAGTTCGGGCTCATGCTGTTCCTGCTGTCCGCGGGCCTGACCCTGGTCCTGGGGATCATGGACGTGGTGAACCTGGCCCACGGCTCCCTGTACATGCTGGGCGCGTACTTCGCGGCCACCGTGGCCTCGGCCACGGGCTCCTTCTGGGCAGGGGTGGCGGCAGGGGTGCTGCTGACCGCGGCCGTGGGCGTGCTGCTGGAGGTGTCCGTGCTGCGCCGGGTGTACACCCGGGACCACCTGAGCCAGGTGCTGGCCACCTTCGCCCTGATTTTGGTGTTCAACGAGGCCGTGCGGATGGTGTGGGGGCCTCAGGCCCTCCACATCTCGGTCCCGCGGGAGCTGGCGAGGCCCGTGCAGGTCCTGCCGGGCCTCCCGTACTCCGCCTACCGCCTGGTGCTTTTGGGCGTGGGCGCGGCTCTGGCGGCGCTACTGTTTTTCCTCATCCACCGCACCCGCCTGGGGATGTGGGTGCGGGCGGGTGCCAGCAACCGCCGCATGGCCCAGGCCATGGGGGTCCCCATCGGGCGGGTGTTCACCCTGGTGTTCGCGGTGAGCGCCGCCTTGAGCGCGGTGGCGGGGGCGCTGCTGGGCCCGATCCTGGCCGTGCAGGTGGGGATGGGGGAGGACATCCTCATCCTGGCCTTCGTGGTCATCGTCCTCGGGGGCATCGGTTCCGTGAAGGGCTCCCTGGTGGGCTCGCTCCTGGTGGGGGTGGTGGACACCGCGGGCCGGGCCTTCCTGCCGCCCTTGTTCGCGGAGCTCATGGCCCCGGAGGTGGCGTCCAACCTGGGGCCCACCCTGGCCTCCGTGCTGATCTACCTGCTCATGGCGGTGGTGCTGTTCTTCCGGCCCCGGGGGCTGTTCCCAGTCCACGGCTAGGGGCATGTCCCATGGAAGATGTCCGTGAGCAGAGGACCGGGATAGTCTGAGGGGGTGCGGGTGCGGAACCTGTCCGTTCCCTCCGTGCGGCGTCCCGGGTGGGTCTCCCCACGTGTCCTGTGGGCCCGCGGGGCAACCCTGGGCGTGGGCGCGGCGGTGCTGTTACTCTTCCCGTACGTCTCCGAGGTTCTGGATCTTGGGTACTACCAGAGCCTGGTCACGCGGGCCTTCATCCTGGCCCTGGCGGCCGCGGGCCTCAACCTGGTGTTGGGCTACGGGGGGCTGGTGAGCTTCGGCCACGCCACCTACTACGGGCTGGGCGCGTACACCGTGGCGGTCTTGGGCCGCGAGGGGGTGCGGCAGGCGTGGCTGGTCTGGCCCGCGGCCGTCCTGGTGGCCGCGGCGGTGGCCTTCTTGGTGGGGGCCGTGTGCCTGCGCACCCGGGGCCTGTACTTCATCATGATCACCCTGGCCTTCGCGCAGATGGTGTACTACGGCGTGGTGTCCTTCAAGCAGTACGGGGGCCAGGACGGCCTCCGGGCGCCCCGCACCGACTTCGGGTTCCCGCTGGGCGAGCGGGAGCTGTACTACCTGAGTCTCGTGGTCCTGGCGGTCTGCCTGTGGGCGTTGTGGCGGCTGGTGCACGCCCGCTTCGGCCGCGCCCTGCGGGCCCTTCGGGACAACGAGGCGCGGGCGGTGGCGGTGGGCTTCCCCGCCTACCCGGTGCAGCTGTTGGCTTTCGTGCTCTCCGGGGCCATCACGGGCCTGGCCGGGGTGCTGATGGCCCACCACACGCAGTACGTCTCCCCCTCCATGCTCAGCTGGCAGCAGTCCGGCCACCTGATGTTCATGGTCATCCTGGGCGGGGTGGGGACCTTCTGGGGCCCGGTGCTGGGGGTGGCGGCCCTGGTGGCCTTGGAAGAGCTCTTCCACGCGGCCACGGTGCACTGGCAGCTGTTCGTGGGGCTGGTCCTGCTCGGGGTGGTGCTGGCGGCACCGCGGGGACTGGCAGGTCTCCTGGAGGGGAAGCTCCGGTGAGCCTCCTGAAGGTGGAAGGGCTGACCAAGCGCTTCGGCGGGCTGGTGGCCGTGTGGCGGTGCTCCCTGGAGGTCCGGCCGGGGGAGATCCACGCCCTCATCGGGCCCAACGGGGCCGGCAAGACCACCCTGACCAACCTGGTGGCCGGGGTGTTCCCGCCCGACGAGGGGAGGATCGTGTTCTGCGGGCAGGACGTCACCACGCTCCCCGCGCACCGGAGGGCCCTCTTGGGGATGGCCCGGACCTTCCAGGTGACCAACCTCTTCCCCCACGACACCGTCCGGGGGAACCTGCAGCTCGTGGTGCAGGCCAGGAAGGGCGGCGCCTTCGGGTTCTGGAGGCCCGTGGAAGCGGAGTGGGAGCTGCGGGAGGAAGCGGAGCGGTACGCGGCCCGGGTGGGCCTAGAAGGGCGCCTGGACGTTCCCGTGGCCAGCCTTTCCCACGGGGAGCGGCGCCAGCTGGAGGTGGGGATGGCCCTGGCCTCCGAACCGCGGCTGCTCCTCCTGGACGAGCCCACCGCGGGGATGAGCGCGGAGGAGTCCCGCCGGATGGTGGACCTCCTCCGCAGCCTCCGGGGCGAGGTGGGCATCCTGTTGGTGGAGCACGACATGGACGTGGTGTTCCGGGTGGCGGACCGCGTCACGGTGCTGGTGGACGGCAGGGTCCTCGCCAGCGGCCTCCCGGAGGAGGTACGGTCCAACCCTGAAGTCCACCGGGCCTATCTGGGCGAGAGCGGGAGCGGCGGGGGGGTCCCCGCGCACGCTCCCGGTGAGAATGGCGGAGAAGTGCTGCTGCGGGTGGAGGGGCTGCAGGCGGCGTACGGGACCAGCCAGGTCCTCTTCGGGGTGGACCTGGAGGTGCGGGAAGGGCAGCTGGTGACCCTGTTGGGCCGCAACGGCATGGGGAAGACCACCACGGTGAACGCGGTGATGGGGCTGGTGCCTCCCAAGGCGGGACGGGTGGTGTTCCGCGGGGAGGAGATCCAGGGCAAGCCGCCCGAGCAGGTGGCAGCCCGGGGCGTGGCCCTGGTGCCGGAGGGACGGCAGATCTTCCCCAACCTCACGGTGCGGGAGAACCTGGTGGCGTTCCGGGCGCACCGCAACCGCTCCCCGGACCCCTGGGACCCGGACCGGGTGGCGGAGTTGTTCCCCAGGCTGAAGGCGCGGTGGAACCAGCTGGGCTCGCAGCTGTCCGGAGGAGAGCAGCAGATGCTGGCCATCGGCCGCGCCCTGGTCACCAACCCCCACCTCCTGATCCTGGACGAGGCCACGGAGGGCCTGGCCCCGCTGGTCCGGGAGGAGATCTGGCGGTCCCTCCAGCGGCTGAACCAGCAAGGGCTCACGGTGCTCCTCATCGACAAGTACGTGGAGCAGCTCTCCCGCCTGGCCCACTACCACTACATCCTCGAGCGGGGACGGGTGGTGTGGTCCGGCCCCTCCCGGGCCCTGCGGGAGGACCCCGGCCTGTGGGAGAGGTACCTGAGCGTGCGGGTGGGAGACGAGGGGGCGGCGCCTCAGGGAGGGGGCCGTGGAAGGTAGCCTGGCGGGACGTGTGGCCTTCGTCACGGGGGCGGGGCGAGGTGTGGGGCGGGCCTGCGCCTTGGAGCTGGCGCGCCGGGGTGCTGCGGTGGCGGTGGCGGCGCGCAGTGTGTCCCAGGTGTCCCAGGTGGCGGAGGAGATCGTCCGCGCGGGCGGGAGGGCGGTGGCGTGTCCGTGCGACGTGACCGACGCCGCACAGGTCCGCGCGGCGGTGCAGGCCGCGCGGCAAGCCCTCGGCCCCGTGACGGTGCTGGTGGTGGCGGCGGGGGTCGCCCGGGGCATCCCCTTCCTGGAGACCACGGAGGCCGACTGGGAACTGCACCTGCGGACCAACGTCACGGGCGCCTTCACCGCCATGCAGGCGGTGCTGCCGGACATGCTGTCGGCGGGGTGGGGGCGGATCGTGGCCGTGGCCAGCGTGGTCTCCAAGACCGCCTTCCGCACCACCGCGGCCTACACCACCTCCAAACACGCCCTGCTGGGCCTGGTACGGTCCGTGGCGGTGGAGTACGCGGGACGGGGGATCACCGCCAACGCGGTGTGCCCCGGCTACCTGGACACGGAGATGACTCGGCAAAACCTCGCGGAGCTGAGCGCCCGCTGGGCGAGACCCCAGGAGGACGTGCGGCGTCTGCTGGAGGGCGCAAGCCCTCAGAAGCGGCTGTTCACCGTGGAAGAGGTGGCCTCCCTGGTGGCGTACCTGTGCACCGAGGCCGCCCGGGGGATCAACGGGCAGGGCATCGTCCTGGACGGCGGCCGGGTGCTGTCGTAGGAGGGCGGGGATGGTCCGCTACGAGGACGTGCCGGAACGGTTCAACGCGGCAACGTACTTCCTGGACCGGAACCTGGAGGAGGGCCGGGGTGACCGGGTGGCCTTGTACTGCGGAGACCGGGCGGTGACCTACCGGGAACTCGTCTCGCTGAGCAACCGAGTGGGCCACGTCCTGCGGGAGTTGGGGGTGGAGCCGGAGGACCGAGTGCTCCTGGCGCTGGCGGACGGGGTGGAGTTCGTGGCCACGTGGTACGCGGTGCTGAAGGTGGGGGCGGTGTCCGCGGAGGTGTACACGTTCCTGCACCCCCACGACTACGCCTACTACCTTGGTTACGCCCAGCCCCGGGTGGTGGTCACGGACGCCACCACGCACCCGAAGGTCCGCCAGGCGGCCGCGGAGGTCGGGTTTCAAGGCAAGGTCCTGGCGGTGGGGGTAGGCGAGCTGTCCCGAGGGGAGGTGGACTTCCACGCCGCGGTGGCGCAGGCGCCCGAGGACCTGCGTCCCGCGGACACCACCAAGGACGACTTCGCCCTGTGGAAGTTCACCACGGGGACCACGGGCCGCCCCAAGGCGGTGGTGCACTGCCACTACGCCCCGTACCTGAGCTTCTGGAACTACGCCCAGGAGGTCCTCCGCTACACCCCCGAGGACGTGGTGCTGCCCGTGCCCAAGCTGTTCTTCGGCTACGCCCGGGACTGCGCGGCCCTGTTCCCCTTCGGGGTGGGCGCCGCGGGGGTGGTGTTCCCGGAACGGTCCACGCCCGAGCGCATCTTCCAGCTGGTGGACACCTACCGGCCCACCCTCCTGATCCAGGTCCCCACCATGATCCAGGCCATGGTGGACCATCCGGAGGCGGACCGGCACGACCTGTCCTGCGTCCGCCTGGCCACCTCCGCGGGCGAAGCCCTGCCCGCGGAGCTGTACCACCGGTGGAAGCAGAAGTTCGGGGTGGAGGTGGTGGACGGCATCGGCTCCTCAGAGCTGTACCACATTTACATCTCCAACCGGCCGGGGGACGTACGGCCCGGCAGCGTGGGCCGGCCCTGTCCCGGGTACCGCGCAGAGGTCCGGGACCCCGAAGGCCGGACCCTTCCCCGGGGCGAGGTGGGGGAGCTGTGGGTGTGGGGGGAGACCGCGGGCCTGCTGTACTGGAAGGACCGCGGAAAGTCCGTCCGGACCTTCCACGGGAACTGGGTGCGGACGGGAGACCTGTTCCGGGAAGACGAAGAGGGACGCTTCTGGTACCAGGGCCGGGCCGACGACCTCATGAAGGTGGGTGGGATCTGGGTGGCCCCCGCGGAGGTGGAAAGCTGTCTTCTGCAGCACCCCCTGGTGGCGGAGTGCGCGGTGGTGCCGCACGACCAAGAAGGTCTCGTGGTGCCCCGGGCCTACGTGGTGGTGCGGGACCCGGGTCGGGCAGGCGCGGCCCTGGCGCGGGAGCTGCAGGACCACGTGCGGACGCACCTGAGCCCACACAAGTACCCGAGGGAGGTGGTCTTCGTGGAGCGCCTCCCCCGTACCCCTTCCGGCAAGGTGGACCGCAAACAGCTGCGGGAGTCAGCCCGCCCTGCGTGAGGGGCGGTCCCGGCCTCCCGTACCCCGCACCAGTTCCCGCACCGCCTCCTCCACCAGGTCGGCGAGCACCCGGAAGGTCTGCTCTCCTTCCTCCGCGGTGGCCTCCGCGGGCGCGCCGCAGTACGCCTGGGACAGACCCATGGCCCGGAAGTCCCGCTGCCCCTCCGCCAGGGCCCTCGGCAGGTCCACGAACACCGGCGGCAGGCTGGGGAGGACGTGGGCGTCTACCAGGTCCGGGCGTTCCGCCAGCACCAAGGAGGTCTCGTACCTCCCCGCGTGGCAGCTGCCCCGTTGGAACTCCTCGGACAGCCTCCGGGCCCGGTGGCGGCGGGTGAGGTCCACGAACCCCACCACCGCTCCCGTCCTGTCCTCCAACACGTCCAGGGCCGCGTGGATGGCGGACACCTGCTCGGGTTCGAAGTGGTTGTTCACCACCAGCACGTGGGGGAAGCCCTGCCGGAGGAGGTCTGTGCACACCTCCACCAGGACCGCCTGCAGGGTCTGCGCGGACAGGCCCACCGCGCCCGGGAACGCCGCGGCACACCGGGTCACACCGTACGGGAGGGGCGGGAGCACCAGGACCTGCACCTGCGGGTCGTCCGCGAACCGCTCCGCCACCCTGCGACAGACGCCCAAGGAGATCAACAGGTCCGTGCACACGGGCGCGTGGGGCCCGTGGGGCTCCACCGCGCCCAGGGGCAGGAGCAGCACGGGTACCCGCGGGCCTTCCCGGAGGGAAGCCACCTGGGGCCAGGACAACTCCGCGAACTCCCTCACACCAGCAGGTAGCGCTGCCGGACCTCTGGGTTGGCCTGCAGGTCCTGCACCGACCCCTCGAAGCGGATGCGACCGTCGTCGATGACGTAGCCCCGGTCTGCCAGGCGCAGGGCCGCGGGGACGTTCTGCTCCGCCAGCAACACGGTGAGCCCCCTGCTCTTCAGCTCCCGGATGCGCTCCTCCAGGACCCGGACCAGGAGGGGTGCCAGGCCCTCCATGGGCTCGTCCAGCAAGAGCAGCTCCGGGTTCCCCACCAGGGCCCGGGCGATGGCCAGCATCTTCTGCTCTCCCCCGCTCAGGTGGCTGCCCCGGTGGCGGCGCTTCTCCCGCAGGACGGGGAACAAGCTGAAGACGCTGTCCAGGGTCCAGGGCCCGGACCCCCGGGTGGCCACCTCCAGGTTCTCCTCCACCGTGAGGTCGGGGAAGATCCGCCGGTCGTCGGGTACGTAGCCGACCCCGAGGCGGGCCACCAGGTGAGGAGGGAGGCCCCGCAGGTCGCGTCCCCGGTACCGTACGGTCCCTCGCCGCGGCGGCACCAACCCCACCACGCTCTTGAGGGTGGTGCTCTTGCCGGCACCGTTCCGGCCCAGCAGGAACACCGCCTCCCCTTCCCGGACCTCCAAGGACACGTCGAAGAGCACGTGGCTCAGGCCGTAGTAGGTGTTGAGGCCTTGCACCTGCAGCAGGGGCGGCGCGGGGGGACGGGGGGAGGCAGCTGCCGGCACCTCGGGCCCGGGCTCCTCGCCGCCCAGGTAGGCCCGCTGGACCTCCGGGTTCCTCCGCACCTCCTCGGGGGTCCCCTGGGCGATGGTACGGCCCTGGTGCATCACCACCACCACGTGGGCGGTGGAGAACACCACCTCCATGTCGTGCTCGCAGAACAGCACGGACAGTCCTGCCTCGCGGTTGAGGCGGGTGATGAGCTGCAGGGTGGCGGCCGTCTCCTCCGGCGACATCCCCGCGGTGGGCTCGTCCAGGACCAGCAGCCGCGGCCGGGCTGCCAGGGCGAGGGCGATCTCCAGGATGCGCTGGTCCCCGTGGGACAGGGTGCCGGCCAACCGGTCCGCCTGGGGGTGCAGCCCCGTGAGCTCCAGGATCTCCCACGCTTCCCGGACCGCGAAGCGGCGGGCGGGCCGGATCAGGTGAAAGCCCCTGCGGGCCTGCGCCAGGCACGCGGCGTGGACGTTGTCGAACACCGACAGCCGCGGAAACACGTTGGCGATCTGGAAGGTCCTGCCCAGTCCTGCGCGGCACCGGCGGTGGGCCGGCCAGCGGGTGACGTCCACGCCGCCCAGGAACACGCGCCCGCGGTCCGGCAGGAGGACGCCCGTGACCAGGTTGAACAGGGTGGTCTTTCCGGCCCCGTTGGGCCCGATGACCGCCACCACCTGCCCCGGCTGCACGGACAGGGAGGCCCCCCGCACCGCGGGGAACCCGCTGAAGGACCGGTACACCTCCTCCACCCGCAGGAGCTCAGCCACGCGTGCCTCCCGCGGCCGCCGGGTGGGGGGAGGGCGCCCGCGTCCAGGTCCAGCGCCTCTGCAGGTGCCCCATGATCCCCTCCGGCAGGAAGAAGATCAGGAGGATCAGCAGCACACCCAGCACCAGGGTCCAGTATTCCGTGTACCGCCCCACCAGGGTGCGCAGGCCCACCAGCACCGCGGCTCCCACCACGGGGCCCGAGAAGGTGAACCAGCCTCCCAGCAGGCACATGACGAGGATCTCCAGGGACAGCACCCAGAAGAGCATGTTGGGGAACACGGACCGTTCCAGGGCCACGTACAGGACCCCCGCCACCCCCGCGAAGAAGGCCGCCAGCACCATGGCTGCGAGCTGGTGGGCCCGGACGTCCACGCCCATGACCTGCGCCCGCTGCGGGTTGTCCCGGATGGCCTGCAGGGTCAGGCCGAAGGGAGACCGCACCACCGCCCACAGCACGCCCAAGGACGCCGCCACCGTACAGGCCACCAAGGCGTAGGCCCCGGGCAGGGTCTGCAGCGCCGCGGGGAGGGGGATCCCGTGGATCCCGTTGTCCCCGCCCGTGACCGGGTACCACCGGAGGGCCACGATCCACACCAGGGAGCCCAAGGACAGCTGCAGCATGCCGAAGTACAGGCGCGACAGGCGGACGCAGAAGAACCCGATCACGAGGCCCGCCGCCGCGGCCGCCACGGGGCCGGCTACGAAGGCCAGCCACGCAGGCCAGCCCAGCCGGGTGATGCCCACCGCCGCGGTGTACGCGCCGATGCCGTAGAAGACCCCGTGGTGGAACTGGTACAGCCCGCCGTAGCCCAAGACCAGGTTGAGGCTGGTGGCCAGCAGCCCCGTGACCAAGACCAAGGCTAGCAGGTACACGAAAAAGGGCGGCAGGACCGCGGGGGCGGCGGCGAGCCCGGCCGCCAGCAGGAGCCCGGCCACGATCCGGCCGTTCACCATGCGGAGCGCAACAGCCCCGTGGGCCGCACCAGCAGCACGGCCGCGGTGACCGCGTACGGGAACGCGATGGCGAACTGGGGCCAAACCAGGAGGCCCACGGACTGGGTCACCCCGAACAGGAGGGAGCCCACCAGGGCGCCCCACAGGTTCCCCAGGCCGCCCACGATCACGATGAGGAAGCTGTCGATGAGGAGGCTGTGGTCCATGCCCAGGGTGATGCTGGTGGTGGGAGCCACCAGGGCCCCACCCAGGCCCGCGAGGAAGCAGCCCACGGCGAAGGCCAGGGCGAACACCCGGCTCACGTCCACCCCCAGGGCCGCCACCATGTCCCGGTCTGTGGCCGCCGCCCGGGACACCTTCCCCGCCCGGGTGCGGTGCGCGAACAGCCACAGCCCCACCGCCACCAGGGGTCCCGCCACCAGCAGCACCAGGTTGAAGCGCGGCAGCGCCACCCCGAACACCGTCACCGCGCCCTGGAGGGACGGAGGCGGCACCAGGGACCGGTACGTGGGGCCCCACAGGAGCTTGACCAGGTCGTTCAGCACCAGCATCACCCCGAAGGTGAACAGGATGAGCATCAGGTGCTCCCGGTGGTACAGCCGGCACAGCAGCAACCGCTCCACCGCCAGGCCCACCCCCGCAGTGACCAAGGGAGCCGCGGCGAGAGCCAGCCACAGGCCCGCGGGGTGGCCGCCCAGGGCTTCCGCCACGGACCACGCCACGAAGGCGCCCACCATGTACAGGGACCCGTGGAACACGTTGGGCACCCGCAGGACGCCCAGGACGAGGGTGAGCCCCGCGGACACGATGAACAGGATCATGGCCCGGCTGAGGCCCACCACCAGCTGGCCCAAAAGGGCCCCCGCGTCCATGTCCTTACTGGGCCCGCTCCCGGGCGCGCCGGATGTCCTCGCAGGTGGGCATCACGTCCCTGCCCGGGATGGTGACCAAGTCCCCTCCCACCAGGAACGGGAACCGGGGGTCCCGGCGGGTGACCCCGAAGATCATGGGCAGCACCGCCTGGTGGTCGCACCCCCGCATCTCCACCTCCCCCACGGGGGTGGGGATGCGCAGCCCCTCCAGGGCCTCCACGAACCGGTCCCGGTCCAGGGAACGGGCCTTCCGGAAGGCCTCCGCGATGAAGTAGCCCGTGATGTACCCGTGGAAGGCCGGGAACCCCGGCGGTCCGCCGTAGGCGGCCTGGAAGTCCTGGACGAACTTCCGGTTGGCCGGGGTGTCGGGGTAGTAGAACAGGTAGTCGGTGGTGCCGAAGACCCCCTCGGGCGCCGCCGCCCCCAGGGGTCGCAGGACCGTCACGTCGATGGCGGTGTGGATGGCGGTGGGGACGTTGAACCCGATGACCTTCATGGTCCGGAGGACGTTGGCCATGCCCGCGCCGCCGGTCCCGAAGAACACCGCCTGGGGCCGGGCCTGCTGGATCTGGGTCAGGTACGGCACCAGGTCAGGCTCCCCCGTCCGCCACCACGTCTGCCCCAGGAGGGTGGCCTCGGGCTTGGCCCGCTTCATGAACTTCCAGAAGGAGTTGGTGATCCGGTGGCCGTACTCGTAGTCCTCCGCTCCCAGCCAGAACCGGGTGAACCCGCGCCGGGCCATGGCCTCCGCCAGGGCCTTCCCCGCCATGGCGGTGTTCTCCCCGGTGCTGAACACGTACCGGTGCCCTTTGGCGCCCGTGATGTCCTCGCTCTTGGAGATCCACACGATGAAGGGGACCCGCTGCTCGCGGGCGAAGGCGGAGATGGCCAAGGCCGTGGCGCTGTTGATGGTCCCCACCAGGACGTCCACCCGCTCCTGCAGGACCAGCTCCCGCGCCATGCTGAGCCCGATCTCCGGGCTGAACTTCTCGTCCCGGGTCACGAACTCGATCCGGGCCCCGTGCACGCCGTCGCGGTTGATCTCCTGCAGCGCCAGCTTGAACCCGTTCAGGGCGTCGTTCCCGAACACCGCGGGCGGGCCGCTGTACGTGTCCACCACCCCGACCTTGATGTTGCGGTCGAACCGCACCGCGGGGGCCGCCCCTGCCCCGGCTACCGCAGAGACAGCCACCACCGCCGCCACCAGGACCCGCCACATGCGATCCGTCATCGCGCTTTCCCCCTTCGGATGGCGTAGTTGGCAGTAGGGGAGAATTCGCCGGGGAGAAGACGACCCCTGCCCGGCTCAACCCGCGTCTTTGAGCACCGCCTCCAGGGCCTCCGCGAACCTGGCCACCTCCTCCGGCGTGCCCACGGACACCCGGATCCACGTGGCCCCGGGGGGCCCCGGCCGGACGATGACCCCGAGCCGGAGGAGGGCCTGCGCCACCGCCTCCGCCGGCCGGCCCATGTCCATCCACACGAAGTTGGCCACGCTCGGGTAGGCCCGCAGCCCCCACCGCGCGGCCAGCTGCGAAAGCGTACGTCGCCCCTGCGCCACCACGCCCAGGGTGCGCTCCACGTGGGCCTGGTCTTGCAGGGCGGCCAGGGCCGCGGCCTGTGCGGGGGACGAAACCTGGAAGGGCTCCCGCACGCGGCTCACCGCCTCCACCACCTCAGGGGCCGCCACCAGGTAGCCGACCCGCAGGCCCGCCAGCCCGTACACCTTGGAGAAGCTGCGCAGCACCGCCACCCGCCGGCCCTCCCGCACCCAGGCCACCCCGTCCGGGTAGTCTTCCCCTGCCGCGTCCCGGGCGAACTCCGCGTACGCCTCGTCCAGGACCACCAGAGCCTCGGGAGGCACCTGGTCCAAAAAGCGCTCCAGGTCCCGCCGCGTCACGTACGTGCCCGTGGGGTTGTTGGGGTTGCAGACCACCACCAGACGCGCTTGCTGCGCGGCCTGGGCCATCCGGTCCAGGTCGTGCCGGCCCTCGGGGTCCAGGGGGACGGCCACCTCCCGCGCCTCCTGCAGCCGGGCCACCACGGGGTAGAGGATGAAGCTGGGCCACGCGTACACCACCCCGTCCCCCGGCGCCAGGTATGCCTCCGCCAGGAGTTTCAGCAGCGCGCTGCTGCCCGCGCCCACCGCCACCCACTCTGGGGGGACGTCCAGGCGCGCCGCCAGAGCCTGCCGCAGGGTCCAGGCGTCGTCCTCCGGGTACCGGGCGACCTCCGTGCTGGCCGCCCTGAGGGCTTCCACCGCCAGGGGAGAGGGACCCAGGGGGTTCTCGTTGGACGCCAGCTTCACGGGGGAGAGCAGGCCCAGGGACCGGCGGACCCGTTCCGGGGAGTCCCCCGCCACGTACCGGGGGATGTGCTGTACCGCGGGCCGCGCCCTGGGGTCCAGACCGCCCTGAAAGCCGCCGGGCGACTCTCGGGCCTGCTCCCCTCGTGGTGCACTGTCCATCTCCGCCTCCTGGACACGCGGTCTGCGGCCAAGTTCACCGCAGCCTCCCCGGTCTCCTCCGCAGGAGGGAGGCGGCGGCGGGTCGAACTCCCCGGCGGTGAGAGCGTGCGGGGAGGGTGGGCAGGATGGAAGTCGCGAGGCGTCCCCTCACATACGGCAGCTACCTGCGCGTGGCGGAACTCCTCCAGCTGCAGCACAGGCTGAGTCCCGCCCACGACGAGCTGCAGTTCATCGTGGTCCACCAGGTGTTCGAGCTGTGGTTCAAGCTCCTCCTGTTCGAGCTGGAGTCCGTCCGGGAGGCTTTGGGAGACGGGCGGATTCCGGACGCGGTGCGGTGGCTGCGCCGCGCCGCGGAGGTGGCCCGTGCGGCCCTGGGTGGGCTGGACGTGCTGGAGACCATGCGGCCCTGGGACTTCTTGGAGTTCCGCTCGGAGCTGAAGCCCGCCAGCGGGTTCCAGAGCCGGCAGTTCCGGGAGCTGGAGTTCCTCTCGGGGGCCAAGGACCCGCGGTACCTGGCCAGCTTCGAGGGGGAACCGGAGGATCTGCGGGTCCTGCAGCGCCGCCTGCAGGAGCCCACGGTGTGGGACGCCTTCGTGGGCCTCCTCCGGCGGCGGGGGCTTCCCGTGGACTCCGAAGAAGACCTGCGGCACACCCTCATCCGTGTCCTCCGGGAGCCGGCCCTGCGGGACTTGGACGAGCTGTGCGAGGCCCTGGTGGCGTACGACGAGGCCGTGGCGCACTGGCGCCACCGCCACCTCCTCATGGTGGAGCGCATGATCGGTGCCCGGCCGGGGACCGGGGAGGCGGATGTGCGGAAGGTCCTCCAAGACCGGGCCCAGGATCCGCAGTACTTCACGGGGGTGAGCTACTTGAGGGAGACCCTCACCAAGAAGTTCTTCCCGCTGCTGTGGGAGGCCAGGACCTTCGTGGAGCGGCAGCCGTGACCGACCCCCTGCTCCGGTGGCGGCCGGAGTTCCCCATCCTGGAGCGGGTGACGTACCTGGTGTCCCACTCCATGGGAGCCATGCCCCGGTCTGCCCGCACCTGGCTGGACCGGTACGCCCAGGCGTGGGGCGAAAAGGGCGTGGAGGCGTGGGAGGAGTGGGAGCCGTACCTACGGGAGCACGCGGACCGCGTGGCAGCCCTCCTCCACGCACCCCCGGGCTCGGTGGTGCTGCACCAGAACGTCTCCACCCTCTTCGGGCTCCTGCTGGGCAGCTTGGTCCCCCGAAACGCCCGGCGGAAGGTGGTGGCTACGGAGCTGAACTTCCCTTCCCTCCTGTACGCGGCCCGGGCGCACGCGCCGCTGGGGGTCGAGCTGCAGCTGCTGGCCAGCCCGGATGGCATCTCGGTACCCCTGGAGGCGTGGGAGGAGGCGGTGGACGACCGGACCCTGGCGGTGGTGGTGGACCACGGGATCTTCCGGTCCGGGGCGTTGCAGGACGTGGCGGCCATCACGCGTCTGGCCCACCGCGTGGGAGCCTGGTCCGTGGTGGACGCCTACCAGACCGTGGGCTGCGTGCCCGTGGACGTGGACCACTGGCAAGCGGACGCGGTCCTGGGCGGTTCCCACAAGTGGCTGTGCGGGGGGCCGGGGGCGGCGTGGATGTACGTCCGGCCGGACCGGGCGGCGGAGTTCCAGCCCCTGGGCGCGGGCTGGTTCGGCCACCGAGACCCCTTCGCCTTTTCCTTGGAGTTCGACCCCGCGCCCGGCGCGGCGCGCTTCGCCACGGGCACGCCCGGCGTCGCCGGGCTGTTCGCGGCCCGCGCGGGCCTGGAGATCGTGCACCAAGTCGGCGTGCAGGCGATCCGGGAGAAGTCCTTGCGGCTGACGCAGCGGATGCTGGAACTGGCCGCGGAGTACGGCCTGACGTCGCGCACTCCCTGGGCCCCCGAGGAGCGAGGGGGCCTGGTGGTGGTGGACTTTCCGGGAGCGGACAGGGCGGTGCAGCAGCTGAGGGAGCAGGGGATCCTGGTGGACTACCGGCCGCACGCGGGGATCCGCCTTTCCGCCCACTTCTACACGGACCCGGAAGAGGTGGACCGGGCCTTTGCGGCCCTGGGGGCGCTGCGCGGCCGTCCGTAAACGAGGAACCCGCCGTACAATGGGGTGACGTGGAGCCTGTGGGTGTGTTGCGCCTCCGGGACGTGGTTCTGGACCTGACCAGGCGGGTGTACGTGGTGGGGATTTTGAACGTCACCACGGACTCCTTCTACGCCGCTGCCCGCTACCCGGATGCGGCCCGAGCCCTGGCGCGGGCCCACGAGATGGCGGAAGAGGGCGCGGACCTCGTGGAGGTGGGGGGCGAGTCTGCCCGGCCGGGGCCGGAGGTGCCCGCGGAGGAGGAGATCCGCCGGGTGGTGCCCGTGATCGAGGGGATCCGTTCCCAGGTGGGCCTGCCCGTGGTGGTGGAAACGGTGAAGCCGCAGGTGGCCCGGGAGGCCCTGGAAGCCGGCGCGGTGGCGGTGAACGACGTGAGCGGGCTGCCCACGCCGGAGATGGCGGAGGTCGCGGCGTCCTACGGCGCGGGGCTGGTGGTGATGCACCGACGGGGCCCGCACAAGGTCCGGCAGGTGGACCCGCGGTACGACGACGTCTTCGGGGAGGTGTACGGGTTCCTGGCGGAGCGGACCGCGGTGGCCCGCCGGGCAGGGGTCCAGGCGGACCGCATCCTCGTGGACCCCGGGTTCAGCTTCGGGAAGGCGCCCGCGCACGACGTGGAGCTTTTGCGCCGCCTGGACGAGCTCCTGCGTCTGGGGTATCCGGTGTACCTGGCCACGTCCCGCAAGAACTACCTCCGGGACATCCTGCGGCTGCCGCCGGAAGAACTCCTGGAGGCCACCGCGGCGGCGGTGGTGCTGGGAATCGAGCGGGGGGCCCGGGTCGTTCGTACCCACGACGTGCGGTTCACGGTGAGGCTGGCCCGCACCCTGGAGGGGTTGCTGGGGCTGGTGCCGGTGCCCGACACCACGGAGTCCTTCGTGCGGCAGACCGGGTAAGGGGGGAGGAAAACATGGACGGCCGGGAACCTACGGCGCAGCTGGTGCCGCACCCCCGGCGGGGGACGGTGGACCGCGAGCGCATCGAGGCCGCGGTGGTGGAGATCCTCAGGGCCATCGGGGAGGACCCGGAGCGGGAAGGACTGCGGGGGACGCCGCGCCGCATCGCGGCCATGTACGCGGAGCTGTTCAGCGGCCTGCACCGCGACCCGGGGGAGTACCTGCGCGTGGGGTTCGAAGATGAGCACCACCACGAGATGGTGGTGCTCAAGGACATCCCCTTCTACTCCCTCTGCGAGCACCACCTCCTCCCCTTCCACGGGGTGGCCCACGTGGGATACGTGCCCAACGGGCGCATCGTGGGCATCAGCAAGGTGGCCCGGGTGGTGGAGACCTTGGCCAGGCGGCCGCAGGTCCAGGAGCGGCTGACCTCCCAGATCGCGGACCTGCTGCTGGAGGAGCTGCAGGCCAAGGGGGCGGCGGTGGTCATCGAGGCGGAGCACCTGTGCATGACCATGCGGGGAGTGAAGAAGCCCGGCAGCGTCATGGTCACCTCCGCCATGCGGGGCTTGTTCCGGGACGACGCCCGCACCCGTTCCGAGTTCCTGTCCCTCATCCGGCCCCGCTGACCTACCCTCCTCGGTGCGGCACCCGGGCCGTGGCTGGTTCCTCCTCACGGGCTGGGCCTGGGTGGGCCTGAGCCTGGCCAGCGCGGCGGCCCTGGGCTCGGTCCCTGTACCGCTGGGGCAGGTCCTGGCGACCCTGCTGCGGGCCTCCGGGCTGCCCGCGGAGGCTGCGGGCCCCGCGTACGCCATCGTGGTGGAACTCCGCCTCCCCAGGGCCACCCTGGCCGCCCTGGTGGGAGCAGCCCTGGCCGCCTCCGGGGCGGTGTACCAGAGCCTGTTCCGCAATCCCCTGGCGGACCCATACGTCATCGGGGTCGCCCCCGGGGCGGCCCTGGGTGCGGTGGTCGCCATCGCTGCGGGCGCCGGGGGAGTGACGGTGTCGGCGTCGGCCTTCGGGACCGCCCTGCTGGCGGTCTTCCTGGTGTACCGTCTGGCCGGCGCCCGCAGGCGGGCGCCAGAGGACCTGCTCCTGGCGGGTCTGGCCGCAGGCACCTTCTTCGCCGCGGTCCTGTCCGTGGTGTTGGTGCTGTCCCACGGTTCCCTGCAGCAGGCCCTGGCGTGGCTGCTGGGGAGCTTCGGAGGCCGGAGCTGGGAACACGTGCGGCTGGCTATCGTGCCTGTGGCGGTAGGCTACCTGTTGGCGCGGCTCCACGCCCGGGAGCTGGACGCCCTCCTCCTGGGAGAGGAGGAGTCCACGGCCGTGGGCGTGGACGTCCCCCGGGTGCGGGCGGCCGTGGTGACCGCGGCGACCCTGATGACCGCGGCCGCCGTGGCCTCCGCGGGCCTCGTGGGCTTCGTGGGACTTTTGGTGCCGCACGCGGCCCGCCGGGTGGTGGGTCCCGTCCACCAGGTCCTCCTCCCGGCCTCCGCCTTGCTGGGCGCGGGCCTCCTGGTGTGGGCGGACGTGGTAGCCCGCACCGCAGCCTCTCCCCTGGAGGTACCCGTGGGGGCCATCACCGCGTTCCTGGGCGTCCCGTTCTTCCTGTGGCTGTTGTGGCGCAGGGAAGCCTGAGCTGGAGGCGACGCCCGGATTCGAACCGGGGATCGGGGTTTTGCAGACCCCTGCCTTGCCTCTTGGCTACGTCGCCCCCGCGGTCACCAGCATTCTACCAGGCTCGCGCCGTCCCCCTCAACGCGGGGGCTTGTCCGGCCGCAGCGGCGCACCCTCCGCCAGCACTCCACCGTGGATTGGACCCCCGCGGGCGGCCCCGCGCCGGAGACCGCCCGTTCAACGGGCCGCGCCGGGCTGCCGCAAGCCCGCCACCGCGGCGTGGACCTCCTCGTAGGGAGGTTCCACCTTCGGGTCCTCGGACACCCACCGGTACACCACGCGGCCTTCCGGGTCCAGCACGAACACCGCCCGCCGCGCGAGCCCCGGGAACACGCCCGCGAAGGGTTTGGGATCCTCCACGCCGAACGCCCGCACCGCTTGCCGGCCGTAGTCGCTCAGCAAGGGAAACTGCAGTCCCAGGTGGTCCGCGAAGGCCTTCAGGCTGAAGGGGAGGTCCACACTGATCCCCACCACCTGGGCTCCCAGCTGGTCGAAGGCCTCCAGGCTGTCCCGGAAGGTACACATCTCCCGGGTGCACGTGGGCGTGAAGGCCGCGGGGAAAAACGCCAGCACCAGGGGCCGGCCCACCAAGGTTCTCAGGGAGACGGGCTGGCGGTCCGCGCCCACCAGCACCACGTCCGGGACTCTGTCTCCTACCCGTAGCTCGCCCAAGGGTCACCCCCAAGACGCAGGTGCGGGAGGCATTGTACCAGGCGACGCCGGCGAGCGGGAGACCTCGGGGAGGGTCCGGGTCGCCAAAAAAGACCGCAGGGGAGTCTACGCCACCACCTCGTACCGCCCGTCTGGCTGGCGGACCACGATCAGGTCGCCTTCCGACTGTAAGTAGAGAAGGGCGGGGGAGAGCCGCTCCAGCACCCAAGGGTTCTCAGGCTTGCGAGCAGGCTGCGCCCAGGGCCACCGGGCGCCGCAGCGGGAACACCGGACCACCGCCACCCGGCCCGCCAAGCGGTGCCGACCCAGGGGCTGGTGCCGCCACTCCCACACCTGGGTCAACTCGGCAGACCCGCACCGGACGCAGGTTCGCATCTCGCCTGCCACCCTGGGAGGGGAGGTGCAAGAAGCGTGCCGCGTTTTGCCCGGGGGTTCAGTGGAGCGGGCGACGGGATTTGAACCCGCGACCTTCGGCATGGCAAGCCGACGCTCTACCGCTGAGCTACACCCGCCCGCCGCCCCCGATTATAGGCTTGCGGAAGGTCCGACCGCAACGGTAGGGTACGAGGGGGCGGGTGGCGAAACCGGCAAACGCGGCGGACTTAAAATCCGCTGGGCCCGAGGGCCCTTGTGGGTTCGATCCCCACCCCGCCCACCAGGGCTGCTCACTCCCGGGCGTAGGGCCGGCCTACGGTGCTGGGGAAGCGCCTGCGGCCGATGACCACGGCCACCACCGCCAGGGTCACCGCGTAGGGGATCATGGCCACGAAGGAAAACGGCACTCGCTCCTTCACCCCGGGGGTCACCGCCACCGCGGACGCGAAGCCATCCGCGAGCCCGAAGAGCAGCGCCGCGCCGAGGGCCACAAGCGGCTCCAGCCCTGCGAACACCACGCACGCGAGTGCGATGAAGCCTCTGCCCGCGGAGATCTCCTTCACCAGCGCCCCGAACCAGCCGAGGGGGAGGAAGGCCCCACCGAGCCCCGCCAGGATCCCTCCCACGGTGGCGGTCAGGAGCCGCAGGCGATCCACCCGCAGGCCGGCCACGTCCACCGCCTCCGGCCGTTCCCCGACCGCGCGGATGCGAAATCCCAGCACGGTCCGGTGCAGCACCAGATGCGCCAGGACCGCGGCCCCAACTGTACCCAAGGTCACGGGGCTCACCTGGCCGATGGGCGTGCGCAGCCGGGGCACCGTGAGCTCGTTGGGAAACACATGGATCCCGGGAAACGCCCACAGACTGATGAGCAGAAACGGCACGAAGCCCAGGGCGAACACGTTGAGCCCGATCCCCGCGATGATCTGATCGGCCCTCCCATACACGCTCACCGCCCCCAGCCCCAGGCCGAGCACTCCTCCGGCCATCGCGCCCCCCAGCAGGCCCACGTACCCGCTCCGGCCGAGCTCTGCGAACCACACCCCGACCGTGGCGGTGAGGAGGAAGATGGCCTCCAGTCCGATGTTCACGAGGCCCGCCTTCTCGTTGAGGCACTCCCCCACCGCAGCCAGGGCCAGGGGCGTCATCGCCAGCAGTCCCGTCTCCAGCAGCGGAACCGGAGGGAGGCCCGCCCATTCCAGCAGGCGTCCCGCGGCCACCACCAACGCGCCGCCCGCGACCCACGGAAGCCAGGTACGGCCCCTCACCGGGAGAGCCTCCTGCGCACCAAACTCCACAGCTCGGGGACGGCCATGGCGAACACGACGATGCCGTTCAGGGCCCGAACCAGCTCGCTCGGCACCCCTACCTCGTACTCCATGAGCCGGCCCCCTTGGCTCAGGGCGCCGAAGAGGACCGCGGCCAGCACCGCGCCCAGGGGGTGGTTGCGGCCCACCAGCGCGACCCCGATGCCGTCGAAGCCGATGGTGGTGACGTTTCCCAGGGTAGCGTACAGGGACCAGGCGGGGGGGCGGCCGATGACCTGGCTCGTGCCCGCGAGGCCCGCGGCCATTCCTCCGAGGACGAAGCTGAGCACCACCACCCGCTCGGGCCGTATGCCTGCGTACCGCGCCGCGTCCGGATTCTCCCCCGCGAGTCTCAGCTCATAACCCGTCCGCGTGCCCCACAGGTAGGCGTACACCCCCAGGGCAAAGCCGACGGCCACGAACAGCACCGCGGTGAGGGTACTCTCCTCGCTCAGCACGGGGTAACGGGCGGTGGGGAGCGCGGGGAGGGTGCGCTCCGCACGACCGGGTTCCGCGAGGAAGTGGATGGCCAGGTACATCGAGAGGTGCAGGGCGATCCAGTTGCACATGATGGTGGAGATCACCTCGTGGACTCCCCGCCAGGCCTTGAGCACCGCGGGGACCAAGGCCCACAGGGCACCCGCGGTCATCCCCGCCAGGGTAGCCGCCAGGAGGTGCACGCCGGGCGGCAGGGGGAGGAGGCCCGCCACGAAGGTCGCCCCCACCGCGCCCAGGTACACCTGTCCCTCCGCCCCGATGTTGAACAGCCCCGCGCGTACTCCCACCGCGAAGGTGAGGGCGGTGAGCAGGAGGGGGGTCGAGAAGGCCAAGGTCTCCAGGAGATCCTCCCGGCTTCCGAAGGCGCCCACCACCAAGGCCCGGTAGGCGGCAAGGGGGGAGTGCCCGAACGCCCAGATGAGAACGCCCCCTGCCGCGAGTCCCAGGGAGACCGCGGCCAAGGATTCAACGAGGGGACGGAGAGCGCGCGCCGCCCGCATCGGTCCCTGCTCGTACGACTCCTCCCATCAGGAGTCCGATGGTCTCCCGCGGGAAGGCTTCCGTAGACCCCAGGCCGAGAACCCTTCCTTCGTACATCACCGCGAGCCGGTCGCTGAGCTCCAGGATCTCGTCCAGGTCCGCGGACACCAGCAGCACCGCTCGACCTGCGTCCCGCATCTGGACCAGCAGCTCCCGGATGTACACGGTGGAGGCCACGTCCAGGCCGCGGGTGGGATGCATGGCCACCACCAGCTTCGGCTCCTTGCTGATCTCGCGTCCCACGAGCAGGCGCTGCTGATTGCCCCCGCTCAGGCTGCGGACCGGAGTGGCGAGGTCCGGGGTCACCACATGGAAGCGGCGCACGAGCTCCTGTGCGTACCGGAGAATGGCCGGACGCTTCAGCCGGCCCATGAAGCCCACGAACCGCGGCTCCCGCTGCCGTCCCAGAATGCTGTTCTCCACGAGATCGAAGCCCAAGGCGAGTCCGAATCGCGTCCGGTCCTCGGGCACGTGCGCGAGCCCCCGGCGGTACAGGGCGAGGGGATCCTGGCGGGGCATCTCCTCGTCTCCGAAGCGGATCTCCCCGGCTTCGGGAGGTCGCAGCCCGGTGAGGGCCTGCACCAGCTCGCTCTGGCCGTTTCCTTCGACCCCCGCGATGCCGAAGATCTCGCCCTCCCGTACCTCAAAGGACAGATCGTGCACCGCCACCCGGCCCTGGTCGTCGCGGACCCGCAGTTCTCTGACCGTGAGCACGGGCCTCCCCGGAGCTCTGGGCATGCGGCGCACCCGGAAGGGGGTCGGTTGACCCACCATCAGCTCCGCGAGCCGATCCGGGGTGGCCCCGCGGGTCGGGAGTTCCCCGGCCACCGCCCCTTGGCGGAGCACCACCACCCGGTCGGTGATCTCCAGCACCTCCCGCAGCTTGTGGGTGATGAGCACGATGGCCGTCCCCCGTTCCCGCAGTCTGCGCAGGAACTGGAAGAGCTCGTCCACTTCCCCCGGCGTGAGCGCGGAGGTGGGCTCGTCCAGGATGAGGACCGAGGTACCGCGGTACAGGGTCTTGCAGATCTCCACCCGCTGCTGCACCCCGATGGGAAGAGACTCCACGGGGACGTCCAGGGGAACGCTCAGGCCCGTCTCCTCCAGCAGCCGCTCCAACCGGTCCCGGGCCGCTTCCTCGGGCAGCCGGCGGAGGATTCCCACTTCCTCCTGGCCCAACAGGACGTTCTGCAGGGCGGTAAAAGGGGGGACCAGGGTGAACACCTGATGCACCATGCCGATGCCGTGCCGGAGGGCATCCCCCGGGTTGCGGAACTGCACGGCCCGGCCGTCTACCCGGATTTCCCCGCGGGTCGGCCGCAGCAGCCCCGAGAGGATTTTCATGAGGGTGGTCTTGCCCGCTCCGTTCTCCCCCAGAAGGCCTACGATCTCACCCGCATGGAGCTGAAAGTCCACACCGCGCAGGGCCGCGGTGCCGTCGGGATAGATCTTATGGATCCCGCGCATCTGCACCCGCGGGGTCTGCTCCCTCACGGCGGTCTCGTCTGCGCGGGGCACGGACACGGGCCTAGCGCCGGGGCATCCGCAGGGCAGCCGCGGGAAGCACTCGGGGTCCATAGCCAAGCTCGCCCCGCCAGCGCTCGATGTCCGGTTTGGTGACCGCCAGCGGGATGGTGACCTGGCCTTCCCGGATCTTCTTCTCCAGCTCGGCCACCGCGTCCCACACCCACCTGGGCTGGGCCTCCCGCATGGTCTTCACCTTGGACTTGATCTCCGCGGGTGAGGCCGGGAGCACCTTCTTGCGGGTCAGCCGCTCCGCCTGGAGCCCCATGCGGATGAACTCGTCCAGGTCGTCCAGGGTGCTCACGGAGATCCCCTCCGCGAGCTGGCCCCCGATGCGGGTTCCGATCCCGAGGATCACCACCCCCTGCATCCGCCGGACCAGATCCCGGAACTGCCCGTCCCGGACCCACCGGGTGGTGTAGTACACGCCGCGATCCACCCGCTTCATCATGCTGGCGATCACGAAGCCCGGGTTGATCCAGTCCTGGTTGGCGTCCACCCCGATCCAGAAGGGCGGACCCATGCGGAGCTTCTGGGCCTGCGCGATCTCCTGCACCGCCTGGTTGATGCCAAGTCCCAGGGGGCCCGCGATGTTGAACACCGCCACCGCGTTCTTCGCGTACATGGCTTTCGCAGCAGCGTAGCCCTTGGGAATGTCACTGAAGGTCCCCGTGTAGGTCCACAGCACGAAGTCCCGGCGGTAGGTGAAGGCCTTGTCCGGCCGGTTCTTCGCCAGCCACTCCGTGGCCCACCGGGCCCCCCACTTGTACCCGATCTCGAACTTCCACAGCACCGGGATCTCGATCCCGAACACGCCGCCGATGTGCGGCTTCGCGTACTGAGCCGCCAAGAGCGCCCCCAGGGCGCCTACCAGGGCGCTCCCCTTGTGCTCCTCGTACACCACGTCCATGAGGTTCGGCAGCGGGTACTGGGCGGGGAACTTCTGCTTCACGATGGACTGCGCGAACGTATCAATTCCCACGAAGTTCTTGTCCGGGAAGCGGCGGGCCACCTGAGCCAGGGCGTCACTCAGGAGGAAGCCGACGCCCACGATGAGCCGCACGTCTGGGTCCCGGGCTGCCCGGGTGAGGTTGGGGACGTAGTCCGCCTCGACCTTGCTCACCAGCTCCACCATGCGCACCCCGAAGTCCCGCTCCGCGTCCTCGCCCCCTTTGAAGGCCATGTCGTTGAAGCTCAAATCCCCGCGGCCCCCCACGTCCGAGACCACCGCGATCTTGAAGGATCCCGGCGCTGCGCCCGTACCGGCGCCATGGGTCAGCAGGGCCGCCACCGCCAGTGCCAACCCGATCCTGGACCACATGTTCCCCCCTCCCGCGTGATGCCGGCCCGCAGGCCGTCCTCCAAGAGCTACGGCGTCCGGGCCGGGCCATCCTCCTGTGGGAGCGTGGGCCTCTTGGATTGACCCGGATCGGCGCCGGGCCGAGAATGGGCTCGGAGGAAGCGCGGTGGGCGGACCGTCCGGTACCGAGCTTGCGCGGCGCATTGACCATACGCTTTTGAGGCCCGATGCTACACCCGCGGACGTGGAGCGGGTGTGTCGGGAAGCCCTGGAGTGGCGCTTCGCCGCCGTGGTGGTCAATCCCTTCCACCTCCCGCAGGTGGTCCGGTCCCTTGTCGGATCCGAGGTGGCTCCCTGCGCGGTGATCGATTTCCCTCTGGGTGCCGGAGCGCGGGAGGATCGGCGGACCCAGGCGGAGCACGCGCTGGCCGCGGGGGCGCGGGAGCTGGATGTGGTCCAGCCGGTCGGCCTCCTCAAGGCCGGTCTGGACGACTTGGTCCTGGAGCAGCTGCGCGCGGTCGTGGAGCCCGCCCGTCAGGCGGGCGCTCTGGTGAAGGTGATCCTGGAGACCGCCCTCCTGACCCCCGAGGAAATTGTCCGCTCCTGCCGCCTGGCGGTGGAGGCGGGCGCGCACTTCGTCAAGACCTCCACGGGGTTTGGCGTCCCCGGTGCCACGGAGGAGTCGGTTCGCCGCGTGCGGGCCGCGGTCGGCCCGCACGTGGGGGTCAAGGCCGCGGGAGGCATCCGGGACTACGCCACCGCTTGCCGGATGCTGGCCGCGGGCGCCGATCGCATCGGCACCAGCAGCGGGGTGGAGGTGGTGCGGGGAGCGGCGGATCTCCCCTGAAACGGACTGCTCCCGAACCTCCCGCGTGCCCGCGGGTCCCCTTGTCAGGCGCGGGCCCAGGTCTAGAATGGTGAAAGCGCTGGCTGCGACCGAAGGGCGCGACACCATTCGGAAGACGTTCGGGCAGAGCCGGGGGGGGCTGCGGCACGTTCGCGGCCCTTTTAGAGCCCTTGAGGTGGGTGCATGCGTCGCCTACTGGTGGACAGCGATGGAACCGCAGACGATCTCCTCGCCCTGCTCCTCGCGGCACGGACTCCGGAGGTGGATGTGGTGGCGATCACCGCGGTGGCAGGTGCCGTCCGGGTTTCTCAGGCCACGGAGAACCTGCTCTACGGCTCGGAGCTCGCGGGGCTCAACCGGACCGCGGTCTACTCCGGATGCGAAGGACCGCTCGTCCGACCGGCGGTGCCGTTTGACGCTATGTATGGCCGGACGGGCCTGGGGACCTTCACGCCCCCGAAGCCGAAGGGGCGGCCGGAGAGCCCCCACGCGGTGGACGCCATCCTGTCCCTCGCACGACACTACCGACGGGACCTCCACGTGATCTGCCTGGGACCCCTCACGAACCTCGCGGCCGCCCTCATCCAGTTCCCTCGACTCGGAGAGGTCCTCGGCCAGGTGTACGTGTACGGGGGAACCCTCCGAGAGGGGAACGTGACCCCCGCGGCGGAGTACAACTTCTACGCAGATCCCGAAGCTGCGGCCCTGGTGCTCCGGAGTGGTCTCCCCCTGACCCTCATCCCCTGGGACACCGCCCGGGCGGCTCTCACCATGCGACCCCAGGACATCCACCGGATCCGGGCGGGGGGAACTCGGGAAGGCCGGTTCTTCCTGGACGCCACCCGACCGATGGCGGAGTATTGCCGCCGCACCCTGCGCCTGTCGGGGTCGGTGCCCGGAGCGGTGGTGGCCATGGCCGTGGCGTTGGACCCCGCGGTGATCCTGGAGGAGGTCCAGATCCGGTTGGACGTGGAAGCGCACGGGGACCTGACCCGGGGGGCCGTGGTTTCTGATCCCGCAGGCTTAAGCCGCCAACCGGCCAACGTCCGTCTCGTACGTGCCTGTGACGGGGACCGGATCCGGGAGCATCTCTTCTCGGCCCTGGGGGCCCCGGCCGTCCCGGAGGTTCCCTCAGAGGAAAGCCCTGAGGAGGCGACGGAGCGTTCTCCCGAGCCCTCCGCGGAGTCCCCGCCCGCGTGAGGCCGCGGGTCGGGGCCGGGGAGGACCCCGGATGACGTGGACGTTTCCCCTCCTGCTGCTCGCGCTCGGTCTGGGCACCGCGGCGGTGGCGAACCGGTTCCGGTTCGAGGCGCGTCTCGTCGTGGGGTTTGGGGTCGGCGTAGGTCTGTTCCTGGTGATCCCCGGAGTGAGCAGAGCCGTGGTCCTCCTCGCATCCATGATGTGGGGATCTCAGAAGGAGCTCCCCACATGGGTTTTCGTGGTCCTGAACGGCCTGCTCGCCCAACTCATCCAGACCGCAGGGGCCCTGATCCTCAGCACCGGACGGCCCGGAGCAGGTGCCGTCGAAGGGATGGGTGCGGCGGTGGGAGCCGGGTTCGGGTTCCTCTCGGAGTCGGCGGTCCTTCGGGGAGCCTTTCAGCTCGCGGAGCTGAGGCTTCCCGGAGGGCCGGAGGTCGGAACCGCCGTCCTGAGCTCCCTCGGCCGGCTGGTGGCCGGAAGCGCGGTCACCGGGCTCAGCGCAGGCCTGATGGCGGAGGGGCGGTGGGGCCGGGGCGTTGCGGCGGCCGTGGGCCTCCGAGCCCTCCTGGACCTCGCTCCTCGTTTCCTGGAAGGGCCTGCCTGGATTGCCGGGGTTACCGTACTCTGTGCCGCGGTGCTGTACGGAGGACTCGTGGTGTGGATCCGTTCCATGGCCTCGCAGAAGCACCGTTGAGGAGGACGCATGCAGCCGAGACGGTGGCCCCCCCTTTGGCTCCGGGTCCCCGCGGGAACCCGGGATGTGCTCCCCGAGGAGGCGGAGGCGCTCCGCCGGTTGGAGCACCGTTTGCTCGAGCTCTTCGCCCGGTGGGGCTATCGCGAGGTACGGACGCCCGTGCTGGAGTTCCTGAGCACGGTGGAGCGAGGAGTCGGGGTGGAGGGACCGGATGCCCTGTTCGTGCTGGTGGACCGGACGGGGGAGCTGTTGGCCCTGCGGCCGGAGATGACCGTGCCCATCGCACGCTTGGTGGCGACCCATGGGAAGGATCGGGCCCGCCTGGCGTACGTGGCGGAGGTGTTCCGGGTGCGGGACGTCTCCCGGGGGGAAGAGCGGGAGTTCGTGCAAGCCGGGGTGGAGCGGATCGGAGATCGGGGCCCGGATGTGGACGCGGAGGTGGTCGCCCTCGCGGTCTGGGCCCTGCGGGAAGCAGGAGTCGGGGGGTTCCGGGTCGGACTGGGCCACGCGGGGTTCCTTCGAGGGCTGCTGGAGGCCGCGGGACTGGGGCCAGAGGACCAGCACGCGGCGCAACTCCTCCTCTACCGCCGGGATTTCGTGAGCCTTCAGGGTCTGTTGAAGGGCGCGCCCCCAGCCATCCGGGAGGCCATCCTGCAGCTCCCGTCCTGGCGCGGCCCGGATGCCCTGGAACGCGCGGCCCGGCTTGGCATCGCCGCGGAGGCCCTGGAGGAAGTGGAGGGTCTGTTGAGGGCTCTCCGGCCCTACGGCGTGGCGGGAGAGGTGGAGGTGGATTTGGGGCTCATTCGTGATTTCGAGTACTACACGGGCATCGTGTTCGAGGGGTACGCCCAGAGCGTGGGCCGACCCGTGTTGGGTGGGGGACGGTACGACGGCCTGCTGGCGAGGTTCGGAGCGGACCGCCCCGCGGTCGGTTTCGCCCTGCACCTGGATCGGCTGCTTCCCGTGCTCCCGCCTCCCACACCCTCCGCGGTGCTCTCCATCGTCTACGTCCCCCAGTTCCGGGACCTCGCGATCCGGCTCGCGCTCGCGCTCCGGAGGGAGGGGATCCCTGCGCTCACGGATCCGTGGCCGCAGCCGGAGGTCCACGTACCGTGTATCATGTTGGAAGACGAGCAGGCCCGCGTGTACACCCGGGAGGGCCGGGAGCGCGTGGTGTTCCCGGAACTTGACCTGCTGGTCCAGGAGGCAATCGAGGCGTGGAAATCCTAACCGTGGCCATCCCCTCGGGTCGGCTGTTCGAACCGAGCCTCCGCCGGCTCGAAGCCGCAGGGCTTGCCCGTCCCGCGGTTCCGGAGGATCGGAGCCTGCTGCTGAGCTGGCCGGAGCTGGGGACCCGGGTCCTGGTGGCGAAGCCCGTGGATCTGGTGACCTACGTGGAACGGGGAGCCGCGGACTGCGGCATCGTGGGCAAGGACATCCTCCTCGAGCAGAACCACGAGGTGTACGAACTCCTGGACCTGGGATTCGGCCGGTGTCGGGGGGTGGTGGCCTTCCCTCCGGAGGTCCTTCCCGAGTGGGTCCGACCCACCCGGATCCTGCGCATCGCCACCAAATACCCGCGCATCGCGCAGCGCTTCTTCTGGGAGCGGAATCGGGCGGTGGACATCATCCACCTGTGGGGTTCCGTAGAGCTGGCTCCCCGGGTAGGACTCAGCGACGGCATCCTGGATCTGGTCATGACGGGGCGGACCCTGCGGGCGAACGGGCTCGTGGAGGCGGAGGAGGTGTTCACGAGTACCGCCCGGCTGGTGGTGAACCGCGTGGCCCTTCGGGCCAAGGCAGACCGGATCCAGGAGCTGTTGGACCGGCTCCGGGGCAGCAAGGGCGTTTTCGTGGAGCGTCCCTGATGCGGATCCTGCGCCTGTGGGAGATCCCGGCCGCGGAACTGCGCCGCTTGGTGAGCCGATCCCAGCATCGGGTGCTCTCCGAGGAGGTCACCCGCCAGGTCCGGGCCATCCTGGAAGACGTCCAGTCCCGGGGGGACGAGGCGGTCCTGGAAGCCACCCGCCGTTTCGACGGGGTGGAGCTTTCCCGGGAGCGCTTACGGGTAGACCGTTCGGAGATCCGGGCGGCCTACGAACAGGTGGATGCGGGCGTACGGGCTGCCCTGGAGGCAGCTGTTGCCCGGGTGCGTCGGTTTAGCGAGTGGCTACGACCTCCCGAGGAGCAAGTGGAGGAGCTGGAGCCGGGTGTGCGGGTCGGGGTGCGCATCACCCCTCTCGCCTCCGTGGGTGCGTACATCCCCTCGGGGAAGGGCAGTTTCCCCTCCACGGTGGTGACCATGCTCGGTCCCGCGGTGGTGGCGGGCGTGGAGGAGATCGTGCTCCTGGTGCCACCCCGGCCAGGAGGGTCCGTGGATCCCGCAACCCTGGTGGCCGCGGATCTTTTGGGCATCGAGCGAATCCACCGGGCCAACGGGCCCGCGGGCATTGCAGCCCTGGCGGTAGGGACCGCCACCTTCCCCAAGGTGGAGGCGGTGGTGGGACCCGGGAACCCCTATGTGGTCGCCATGCAAATGCTGGTGCAGACCCTGGGCGTGCGGATGCTGGCGCCGTTGGGTCCTACCGAGATCGTGGTGTTGGCGGACCATGAGGCGGATCCGCGACTCGTGGCCCTGGACCTCCTCAACGAGGCCGAGCACGGAAGCGACTCCGCGGCTCTTCTCGTCACCCCCTCCGAGCCGCTCGCCCAGGAGGTCCACGCGCGGCTGCAGGCCCTGGTGGAACGCCTTCCGGAACCCCGCCGCACCTACGCCCGGGATGCCCTCTCGGACCTCGGGGGGATTCTCGTCACCCGGGACCTGGAGGAGGCGGTGGCGTTCGTGAACCTCTACGGCCCGGAGCACCTGGTGATCCACGCTCGGGAGGCGTGGGAGTTGCTGCGTGGGGTGCGGCATGCGGGGGAGATCCTCTTGGGGCCGCATACGCCGCCGAGTGCCGCCAACTACGCCATTGGAGTCCCCGCGGCCCTGCCCACGGGCGGAGCTGCCCGGTTCGCGTCCGCGGTCACCGTGTGGACGTACCTGAAGCTCTCCGCCGTGGCCCAGCTGGACGGGAAAGCCCTGGCCAGGCTGCGGCCGGTGGTGGAGCGCCTGGGACACTATGAGGGGTTTCCCGCCCATGTGATGAGCGTGCAGGAACGGGGAGGTCTTGAGCCGTGATGGGAATCCGAGCCCGTCCCGAGATCCTGGCCCTGCCCGAGTACCGGCTCCGAGGACGGCGGGGGGAGGTGAAGCTCAACCAGAACGAGCTGCCCTATGACCTCCCGGAGGAGGTCAAGCGGGAGGTGGTCGAAGCCTTGGTCCAGCGGCCGTGGAACCGCTATCCCCCCATGCGGGCGGAGCGGCTGCGGGAGCTCCTGGCGGCCACGAGCGGCCTGGGAGAAGACCAGATCGTCCTCGCGAACGGCTCCAACGAGGCCCTTCTGGGCCTGCTCCAGGCCTTCGCGGCGGGGGGCGTGGTGGTTCTGCCGCAGCCCGGCTATTCCATGGCCCGCCCTCTCGCGGTGGTGGCGGGGGCCGAGGTGCGGGAGATCCCGCTTCGGACGGACCTTACCCTGGACCCCGAGGCGGTCGTCGCTGCGGCCCGTGGCGCCCGCATGGTCTTCCTCGCGTCTCCCAATAACCCCACGGGACGGGCCGTTCCCCGGGAGGAGATCGCCTGGATCGCGGCGCGTACCGAGGCCCTGGTGGTGGTGGACGAGGCGTACTGGGGCTTCTTCCCAGACCACGCCCGCAACCTGGTCGGAACGCCGGAGTACGAGCGTCACACCGCGGTGGGGTTGCTGGTGGAATTCCCCAACCTGGCGGTGGTGCGTACGGCCTCGAAGGCCTTCGGACTCGCGGGCGCCCGGGTGGGGTGGGTGATGGGAAGTCGGGAACTCAGCTCCGCCCTCCTGCGGACCCTCCCGCCGTACAACCTGGACGTGTTCGCCCAGCTCGCGGTGGAAGCAGTGATCGGGCGCCCCGACCTCGTCCGGTCCCGCATCGCGCGGATCGTAGCGGAGCGGGAGAGGGTGTTCACGGAGCTCCGGACCATGGGGGTGCGGGTCTACCCCAGTGACGCCAACTTCCTCCTGTTCCGGTGCAGGGATGCTGGCGCGGTCTTCGAGCACCTGGCCACGCGAGGAGTCCTGGTGCGGGACGTCTCCCACTTCCCGCAGTTGGAAGGATGTCTTCGGGTCACCATCGGGACTCCGGAGGAGAACGAGAGGTTCCTCGCTGCCCTCCGGACGTGCCCGGAGGTGGGAGGATGAGGGAGGCGGAGGCGGCACGGGCCACGGCAGAGACCCAGGTGCGGGTCCACCTCCGGCTCGACGGAGTCGGGGAACACCGGATCCGCACGGGCGTGCCCTTCCTGGATCACCTCCTCGCCCAGTGGGCGCGGCATGGCCGGTTCGACCTGGTGGTGGAGGCCACCGGGGACCTGGAGGTGGACGCGCACCACACGGTGGAGGATGTGGGGATCGTGCTCGGGGACGCCTTCCGCAAGGCTCTGGGGGACGGAGCAGGAATCCTGAGGTTCAGCAGTCTCCACGCGGCCATGGACGAGGCCCTGGTCCTGTGCGCAGTGGACATTAGTGGGCGCAGCTACCTGCACTACGACGTCCGGTTCCCCGTCTCCCACGTGGGAAGCTTCCCGACCGAGGTGGTGGAGGAGTTCTGGCGGGCGTTCGTGTCCCATGCCCGGGTCACCTTGCATCTCGTGCTCCTGCACGGCCGCAATGCCCACCACATCGCGGAGGCCCTCTTCAAGGGATGCGGGGTGGTGTTGGGGCAGGCGGTGCGGGTGGTGGGAGACGGCATCCCTTCCACTAAGGGGGTCCTGTAATGCGGACCGCGGTGGTGGACTACGGCGCGGGGAATTTGCGAAGCGTGGAACGCGCCTTCCAGCGTGTGGGCTTCCAGACGCGCCGGGTGGAGCGCCCGGAGGAACTGCGGGACGAGGACGTGATCGTCCTGCCGGGCGTGGGGGCCTTCGGTCCTGCCGCAGACCGTTTGCGGGAAACGGGGTTTGCGGATGCGCTGCGTGCGGAGGTGGAACGGGGCCGGTGGCTGGTGGGCCTGTGCTTGGGGATGCAGCTCCTGTTCGAGGAGAGCGAGGAGGAGGGCAGGCACGAGGGGCTGAGACTTTTGCGGGGCCGCGTGGTGCGGCTCCCGGAAGGGAGGAAGATCCCGCACATGGGCTGGAACACCCTGGAGTTCGCTCGTCCCTCCCCCTTCACGGCCACGATTCGGCCCGGATCCCATGTGTACTTCGTGCACTCCTACTACGTCCTCGCGGAGCCCTCCCAGGTGGTGGCCTGGACCGAATACGGGGTTCGGATCCCGGCCATCGTCGCCCTCGACCGGGTGGTAGGGTTTCAGTTCCACCCGGAGAAGAGCAGCCAGGTGGGTCTCGCCCTGCTCAGGGGTCTAAGGGATCTGGTCTGCGCATGATGGTCCTGCCTGCCGTGGACCTTCTGGAGGGCCGCGTGGTGCGCCTGCGACAGGGGGATTACCGGCAGGCCACGGTGTACGGGGAGGACCCCGTGGAAGTCGCCCGGCGGTGGCGGGCGGAGGGAGCGGAGTGGCTGCACGTGGTGGACCTGGACGGGGCCCGAGGGGGGAGGCCCCGGCACCTCGCCGTGGTGGCCCGCATCGCCGCGGAGGGCGTGCGGGTGCAGTTCGGGGGAGGGCTGCGGCGCGAGGAGGACCTCCTGCGAGCCTTTGAGGCGGGCGTGGCGCGGGCGGTGCTGGGCACCGCGGCTCTGCGGGACCTCCAATGGTTGGAGCAGATGACCGCCCGGTTCGGGGATCGGATCGCGGTGGCCCTGGACGTGCGAGGGGATCGGGTGGTGGTGAAGGGATGGCAGGAAGAGGCAGGGTTGCCCTTCCGGAGGGCCGCCGCCCGGTGTTTGGAGGCAGGGGCGCGGCGGCTCGTGGTCACGGACGTGGGGGCAGACGGGATGCTCCTGGGGCCCAACCTGGACCTCTTCCGCGAAGCGATGGACTTGGGAGTGCCCGTTCTGGTTTCGGGCGGCATTCGGAACCTGGAGGACCTCCGGGCCGTGCGGAGGCTCGGAGTGGAGGGGGCGATCGTGGGCCGGGCCCTCTATGAAGGCACCCTTTCGGTTTCCGAGGCGTTGCGGGCGGCCCGGGAGTAGGCTGGGATGCTCGCTAAGCGCGTGATCCCCTGTCTGGATGTGGATGCGGGCCGCGTGGTGAAAGGCGTGCGGTTCGTGGACCTCCAGGACGCGGGGGATCCCGTGGAGCTCGCGGCCCTTTACGACCGGGAGGGAGCAGACGAGCTCGTGTTCCTGGACATCACCGCCTCCGCGGAGGGACGCCCGATCCTGGAGGATGTGGTGCGCAGGACCGCGGGGGAGGTGTTCATCCCTCTCACCGTAGGCGGCGGCATCCGCTCCGTGGAGGACGTGCGCCGCATGCTGCGGGCGGGGGCGGACAAGGTGGCGATGAACACCGCGGCCGTCCAGCAACCGGCCCTCGTTCGGGAGGCGGCCCGCATTTTCGGATCGCAGTGCGTGGTGGTGGCCATCGACGCCCGGCGCCGAGCGCCCGGGCGATGGGAGGTCTATACCCACGGGGGCCGCGTGCCCACGGGCCTGGATGTGGTGGCCTGGGCCCGGGAAGTGGAGCGGCTGGGCGCGGGGGAGATCCTGCTGACCAGCATGGATCGGGACGGCACCACGGAGGGGTTCGATCTCGAACTGACCCGGTCCGTGAGCGAGGCCGTGGGGATTCCCGTGATCGCCTCAGGCGGGGCGGGCAGGCCCGCGCACTTCGTGGAGGTGCTCACGGAAGGAAAGGCCGATGCCGCCCTCGCGGCCTCCATCTTCCACTTCGGGCGGGTCCGGATCCGTGAGGTGAAAGCGGCACTGGCGGCCGCGGGAATTCCGGTTCGCGTGGATTGAGGACGGTGAACCTGCAGGCGCTCGCCTACGACGATCGGGGCCTCATCCCCGTGGTGGTCCAGGACCGGCGAACCGGGGAGGTGCTCATGCTGGCCTACGCAAATGCGGAGGCCGTGGAGCGCACCCGGACCACGGGCTTCGCCCACTTCTGGTCCCGGACCCGGAATGCCCTGTGGATGAAAGGAGAGACCTCGGGGAACCGGATGCGGGTGGTGCGGATCCTCGTGGACTGCGACGCGGACGCCCTCCTGTACGTGGTGGAGCCCGAGGGCCCCTCATGTCATCTGGGGGAACGCACCTGCTTCCACCGGGACCTGGAGGGAGAGCGGGTCCGTCCCCCCTTTGGGGTCCTGTCGGACCTTGCCGCCCTCATCGCCCACCGGGCCGCGCACCCCGTGGAGGGCTCGTACACCTCGGACCTCCTGCGGGACCACCCTGCGCGGTTGCGGGAGAAGATCTACGAGGAGGCCGCGGAGGTGGCACGGGCCGCCCGGCAGGAGGGACGGGAGCGCCTCACCGAGGAGGCCGCAGACCTCCTCTACCACCTGCTGGTTCTCCTCCAGCGGAGCGGGGCCACCTGGGAGGACGTGCTGGACCAGCTGAGTCGCCGGAGAGCCCGTTCGGGTCCGTAGCGCCTGGGGAGGCATGCGGTACGCCATCCTCTCCGACATCCACGCGAACCTGGACGCCCTGGAGACGGTTTTGCAGGATCTCCAGGGACAGGGCGTGGACCGGGTGCTGTGCCTGGGGGACTTCGTGGGCTACGGGCCGGAACCGAATGAGTGCGTGGAACGCCTCCGTCCCCTGTTGCACCTGGCGCTGGTGGGCAACCACGACCTCGCGGCCCTCGGGCGGCTGAACCCCGAGCGGTTCAACCTCTTCGCCCGGATGGCCATCGAGTGGACCCGCCAGAGGCTCTCTCCGTCTGTCCGCGCCTACCTGGCTTCCCTCTCCCCCCGGGCGGAAGGGGAAGGCCTTCTATTCGTCCACGGGAGTCCCCGGGACCCCGTGGAGGAGTACATCCTGGATCCCCTCACCGCGGACGAGATCTTCCGGTCCGAGCCCTTTATGATTTGCTTCTTCGGGCATTCCCACCTGCCCATGTGGTTCCTCTACAACGGCGTCCGCACCTTCATGCGGCCGCTCCCTTCGAACGTCCCCGTGCGTCTGGAAGAGGACATGCGGCACCTGGTGAACGTAGGAAGCGTGGGACAGCCCCGGGACGGGGATCCCAGAGCCGCCTATCTCATCTACGATGCGGGAGCCCGGACGGTCGAACTCCGGAGGCTTGTGTATCCCATCGAGGCGGTGCAGCGGAAGATGCGGGCCGCGGAGCTTCCCCGGCCCCTGTGGGCTCGGCTCGCGGAGGGACGCTAGGATGCGGATCTATACCCGAACGGGGGATGGAGGACAGACGGCCCTGTGGGGAGGCGAGCGCGTGTGGAAGGACCATCCCCGGGTAGAGGCGTACGGGACGGTGGACGAGCTGTGCAGCATCCTCGGTGTGGTGCGCAGGTTGCTGTCCGGAGAGGAGCTCCCGCAGTGGCTCGGGCGGATCCAGGAGATCCTCTTCTGCATCGGGGCGGAGCTGGCAGCGCCCCGCCCGGAGGAAAGCCGGATCCCCCGCCTGACCGGCGAATCCGTGAAGGACCTGGAGCACTGGATTGATCGGCTGAGCGCGGACCTCCCGCCCCTCCGGTCCTTCCTCCTCCCCGGGGGGACGGAAGCGGCCGCCTGGCTGCATCTGGCCCGGGCGGTGACCCGGCGGGCGGAGCGGCGGCTCGTGACCCTGGCCCGTCAAGAGCCCCTGAACCCGGAGATCCTCCGCTACCTGAACCGGCTGAGCGACTTCCTGTTCGTGGCCGCCCGGTGGGTGAACTTCCGGGCCGGCGTCCCGGAATCTCCCTGGTCCCCAAAGCCCCGGCCCTGACCCGGGATTGGCGGCTCCGCGGATGCGAAGGACTTCAACATTCACCGGGGATCGGGAGGCCGACCGGTCTCCTTCCGGGCAGATCGGAGATCCCTCCTGAAGGCTATGTTCCGGGCGTTTCGCCACCGCGCGTACCGCACGTACTGGTTGGGGATGGCCATTTCTCAGGTGGGGACATGGATGCAGGCCACGGCCCAGGCCTTCTTCGTGTACGAGCGGACGGGCTCGGCCCTCCAGACCGGAATGGTGACCTCCGCCTTCACGCTCCCCTCCCTGCTCTTCTCCCTCGTCGGGGGAGCGGTGGCGGACCGGTATGACCGACGGTGTTTGCTGATCCTCACCCAGACGGGCTTCCTCCTCTCCGCGGGGCTGCTGGCGGGCCTCACCTTCGGAGGGTGGGTGGAGGTATGGCACCTCACGGTCTTCGCGTTCGTGAACGGATCCCTCATGGCCATGGACGCGCCCGTCCGGCAGGCCATCCTCCCCGCCCTGGTCAGCCGGGAGGACCTACAGAACGCCATCGGGCTGAACGCGGCCATGTTCAACGGGTCCCGGATCTTCGGCCCCGCGTTGGCAGGCCTCGTCTACCAGGTGGGCGGGCCCGGATGGTGCTTCCTGCTCAACGCTCTCTCGTACCTCGCAGTGATCCTCCCCATGGCCCGGATCCGGGTGGATTCCCAAGTGGACCGTCGGTCCCCTTTGCTGGATCACCTCCTGGGAGGGCTCCGATACGTCCAGGGGGAGCGCATCACGCGCTCCCTCCTCCTGCTCCTGGCTGCGGTAGGGATGTTCGGGTTCACGTGGACGGTGCTCAGCCCGGCCTTTACCGTTCGGATCCTCCACGGGGGAGCCCTGGAAAACGGCTCCCTCCTCACCGCGGTGGGAGTGGGCAGCACGTTCGGAGCGCTCCGGGTGGCGGGTGGAGGGGCATCCCATCGGCCTGGACGGTTCGTGCTCACGAGCGCGGCGGCCACAGGGATGGCTCTTGTGGCCTTCTCCATGACCCATCATCTGCTGGCTGCCCTGGCCTGCCTGAGCCTCACGGGGTTCTTCCTGACCTCCTTCATGTCCGCGACGAACTCCACCATCCAGTCCCTGGTGGAGGATCGGTACCGGGGCCGGGTGATGAGCCTCTACACCTTGGCCCTCATCGGCAGCGGCCCGCCGGGAAGCCTGGTGGCGGGGTCCCTGGCGGACCTGGTGGGCGTCCCCGCGAGCCTCGCCGTGAACGGGGTCCTGGTGACACTCAGCGCCGGGGTGTGCGCGGCGCGGGTCCCAGACCTTGTCCGTCTGGAGGGGCAGGCCCTGCGGCGTCCGGCTGCCTCCCGTTCCCCCAGGACCGGAGCCCCGGAGGTTAGGTCCGGCTCAGGATGATGGCCTGTTTGAGTTCCTGGATGGCCTTCGTGATCTCGATCCCCTGCGGGCATGCCTCTGTGCAGTTGAACACCGTGCGGCACTTGAAGACCCCACTGCGGTCCGCGAGGATCTGCAGCCGCTGCTGCGCGGCCTGATCCCGGCTGTCGAAGACGAACCGGTGCGCGGCCACCAGGGCCGCGGGGCCGAGGAACTCTCCGGTGCCCCAGAAGATGGGACAGGCGGTGGTACAGACCGCGCACAGGATGCACTTGGTGGTGTCCTCATACCGGGCGCGCTCCTCCGGGGTCTGCCGGCGTTCCTGGGGCGGCGGAGGTTCGTCGGTGACGAGCCACGGCATGACCTGACGGTACTTCTCGAAGAAGGGCTCCATGTCCACCACGAGGTCCTTGATGACCCGAAGCCCCCGGAGGGGCTCCACGGTGATCCGGGACCCCAAGTCCTTGATGAGGACCTTGCAGGCAAGCCGGTTGCGGCCGTTGATGAGCATGGCGTCGGATCCGCAGATCCCGTGGGCACAGGAACGGCGCAGGGCCAGGGACCCATCGAGGTTCGCCTTGATGTAGTGGAGGGCGTCCAGCACCCGGTCGAAGGGATCCACGGGGACCTCGTACTCCGCCCAGTAGGGCCGTCGGTCCGCTTCCGGGTTGAATCGCTTGATGCGGATGATCGCCTTCATGGAAGCCTCCGGGTCAGTAGGTCCGTGCCTGCGGTTGGAACCGGGTGATCACCACGGGCTTGTAGCGGAACTCGAAGGTGCCATCCGGCTTGCGATAGAGCAAGGTGTGCTTAAGCCAGTTCTCGTCGTCCCGCTTGGGGTAGTCCTCCCGCATGTGGGCCCCCCGGCTCTCGGTGCGGTGGAGGGCGGAGCGAACCGTGGCCTCCGCCACATCCAACAGGCACCCCAGTTCCCACGCCTCCAGAAGGTCCTGGTTGAAGATCCGGCCCCGGTCGTCCAGACGGATCCGGCGGTACCGCTCCCGCAGGTCCCCGAGGATCCCCAGCATCTTCCGGAGGCCCGCCTCGTCGCGGAAGATGCCGCAGTACTCCATCATGTTCTCCGCCAGCTCCTGCCGGAGGACGGCCACCTTCTCCTTCCCCTCACTGCGGAGCAGCTGCTCCATCTGCTCCCGAGCGTCGCTGTCGGGATTGCGCCGGAGGCACACCCGTTCCGCCTCCCGGAGGTAGCGGATCATGTCCCGCCCCGCCCGGCGGCCGAACACCAGGATGTCCACCAGGGAGTTGGTGCCCAGGCGATTGGCCCCGTGTACGGACACGCAGGCACACTCCCCGGCCGCGTACAGCCCGGGGAGAACCGTGTTCTTCTCGTCGAGGACCACCCGGCCCCACACATCCGTAGGGATGCCGCCCATGGCGTAGTGGGCAGTGGGTTGGACGGGGACGGGTTGCGTGGCGGGATCGATGCCCAGGTAGATGCGCGCGAAGCTGGTGATGTCCGGAAGCTTCTCCTCCAGGACCTGGCGGGGCAGGTGGGTGAAGTCCAGGTGGAGGTAGTCCTTCCCGTCAATGCCTCGGCCCTCCCGGATCTCCGTGATCATGGCCCGGGCGATGATGTCCCGGGGAGCCAGATCCAGGAGGGTGGGAGAGTAACGCTCCATGAACCGTTCCCCGTAGCGGTTGCGCAGCACTGCCCCCTCGCCACGCGCGGCCTCCGACATGAGAATGCCCAAGCGGTAGATCCCCGTGGGGTGGAACTGGTAGAACTCCATGTCCTCCAGGGGGATCCCCCGGCGCCAGCAGATGGCGGCTCCATCGCCCGTGAGGGTATGGGCGTTGCTGGTGACCTTGTAGATCCGGCCCCAGCCGCCCGTAGCGAACATCACCGCCCGGGCGTGGAAGGTATGCAGCTCCCCGGTGAGGATCTCCCAGGCCACCACCCCGCAGGCGGCCCCGTCCTCCAGGAGGAGATCCAGCACCTGGAACTCGTTGAAAAAGCGCACGTTCTGCCGCAGGCACTGCTGGTACAGGGTCTGGAGGATCATGTGGCCGGTTCGATCCGCCGCGTGGCAGGCCCGGCGCACGGGGCCCTGCCCGAAGTGGTGGGTGTGGCCTCCGAACCGGCGCTGGGCGATGCGGCCGTCCGGGGTGCGATCGAAGGGGAGCCCCAGGTGCTCCAGGTCGTAGACGGTCTCGATGGCCTCCCGGGCTAGGATCTCCGCCGCGTCCTGATCCACGAGGTAATCCCCGCCCTTCACGGTGTCGAACATGTGCCATTCCCAGTGATCTTCCTCCATATTGCCCAGCGCGGCCCCGATCCCGCCTTGGGCGGCCCCCGTGTGGGAGCGGGTGGGATACAGCTTCGAGATCACCGCCACCCGCAGGTCCGCTTGACGACTCAGCTCCATGGCCGCGTAGAGCCCGGCTCCGCCTGCTCCCACGATCACCGCATCGAACTCGTGCACCGCCATCGCGGATCCCCCCTTTACTGCCCTGTGAGGGCTCCCGGCTGGAAGCTGAAGAGCACGAGAGATCCCAGCACGGTGAACACCAGCCCCACGGACCAGAGGACGACGTTCCACACGAGCCGCCAGCCGGCGGACCGTGTGTAGTCGTAAACGATTCCTCGGAGCCCCACCAGCCCGTGGGTGAGGGCCAGAAGGAGGATGAGGAGGTCATACACCCGCCAGAAGGGAGTGCTGAACCGCTGGGCTACGAAGCTAAAGTCAATTCGGTCCGTGCTGTTGAGCACGTGCATGATGTAGAGATGGCCGAGCACGAGCCCCAGGAGCAGCACCGCGGAGATCCGCATGTAGAGCCATCCCAGCCACGCCCAGCCGTTCGCGCGCGCGCCCGCCATGGTCCCTCCTCCTTACGGGAAGATCGGCCGGAGCATGAGCACCGCCACGGGCAGCATCACCACCGCGTACAGGACCGCACCCGCCCAGAACATGCGGCGGTAGGAGCGGGTGGTCCGGGGAAAGAGATCCAGGATCATCACCAGGATCCCGTTGCCCGCGTGGTAGACCACCGCGGCCACCAGGAGGAACTCCAGGGGCTTGAACCAGGGCTGCTTGTAGAGGGCGAGGGCGTGGTTGTACGCCTCCGGACCGTACAGGAGCATGGAGGTCTCCAGGATGTGAAGCAACAGGAACACGAGCACCGCCACGCCCGTGATCCGGTGCAGAGCCCAAGCCAGCATTCCAGGTCCACCCCGATACATCCCGCACCTCCTAGGTGCCTTGCTCAATCTCCCGGCGCATGTCGTCCATGTGGCGCTCCATGGCCTCCCACGCAGCCCGCTCGTCACGCCGCTGGAGAGCCTGCAGGATGGCCTCGTGGAACCGGTGAGCCTTTTGGGGGCTCGTCGGGCCCCGACCCGCGGCCTCCCGGCTCAGCAGCCACATCTCCGTGAGGGTCCGCACCAGGGAGGCGAGTACGGGATTGCGGGTGGCCTCCGCCAGCTGTTCGTGGAACCGGAGGTCCCCCTCCAGGTCCCTGCGGCCACTGGCCAGATCCGCGGCCCGGCGTTCCACCAGCTCCTGCAGCTGCTCCACATCCTCCGCGGTCGCCCTCCGGACCGCCAGAACCACCACCTCCCGCTCCACGATCTGTCGGGCCTCCAGGAGGTCCAAGAGGAACGTGCGCTCGGAGAGGCGGCTCCAGACCGCAGGATCCACGGGAGTAGGGGGCTCCCGGACGAAGGTACCGTCCCCGGGTCGGACCTCTACCAGCCCCAGGGCGGCCAGCACCCGCAACGCCTCCCGCACGGAGGCCCGACTCACGTTCAGCAGCTCCGCCAACTCCCGCTCGCTGGGAAGGCGGTCCCCCGGCTGGAGGTGCCGTTCGGCCACCAGCTCCTGGATCTGGTGCACGATCGCCTCGTAGAGGCGCCGGGGACGGATGGGTTGGAAGAGGGATGCGCGGTTCATGGTCTGGTGGCCTAGTGGTCTGACCGCCCTTTATGGTATGCTCAAAGCGGGCCTCCGTCAACGGCCCCTCGCGGCATCTATAACACAGGAGTTCGGCATGCTGCAGCTGGAACGGTTCTCCCTACCGAAGGAAGGCGAGCGCATTCACGTTCAGGATGGGCGTCTCGTGGTCCCCGATTTCCCCATCATCCCCTTCATCGAGGGGGATGGGATCGGTCCGGATATCTGGCGGGCCACCCAGCGCGTGGTGGACGCTGCGGTGGAGAAGGCGTATGGGGGGCGCCGCCGGATCGTCTGGTACGAGGTGTACGCGGGGGAGAAGGCCTACCGGGAGTTCGGGGACTGGCTCCCCGCGGACACCCTCCGGGCCTTCGAGTACTACTACGTGGGGATCAAGGGCCCGCTCACCACGCCCGTGGGCGGTGGCTACCGGTCCCTCAACGTCGCCCTCCGGCAGTTGCTGGATCTGTACGCCTGCGTGCGCCCCGTGCGGTGGTTCGAGGGCGTTCCCGCTCCCATCCGGCACCCCGAACGGGTGAACATGGTGGTGTTCCGGGAGAATACGGAGGACCTGTACACCGGGATCGAGTGGCCCGCGGATTCCCCGGAGGCGAACCGGATCATCGAGTGGCTGCGGAGGGAGTTCGGCGTGGAGATCCGACCGGGATCGGCCATCGGCATCAAGCCCATGAGCCCGTTTGGCAGCAAGCGCTTGGTGCGAAAGGCCATCCGGTACGCCCTGGATCACAAGCGCCGGAACGTGACCCTCGTCCATAAGGGAAACATCATGAAGTACACGGAGGGCGGGTTCCGGGAGTGGGGCTACCAGGTGGCCAAGGAGGAGTTCGGGGATCAAACGGTCACCTGGGAAGAGGTGCAGACCCGGTACGGGGGCAGGATCCCTGAGGGCAAGCTCCTGATCCAGGATTTCATGGCGGACATCACCTTTCAGCACATCGTCATCCGACCTCAGGACATCGATGTCATCGCCACGGGGAACCTGAACGGGGACTACCTCTCGGACGCCATCGCAGCTCTGGTGGGCGGGATCGGGATGGCGCCGGGGGCCAACATCGGGGACTTCCACGCGGTGTTCGAGGCGACCCATGGCACCGCCCCCAAGTACGCGGGGCAGGACAAGGTGAACCCCACCTCCCTCCTGCTCTCCGCGGTCATGATGCTGGAGTACATCGGCTGGCAGGAAGCCGCGGACCTTGTGATCCGGGGATTGGAAGCGACCTTCCGGAAGAAGGTGGTGACCTACGATCTCGCGCGCCTCATGGAGGGAGCCCGGGAGGTCCGCACCAGCGAGTTTGCCACGGAAGTGATCAACAACCTCTAGGAGGCGGAGCATGGCGCGGGGGCGGCCCAAGATCTCCATCGTGGGGGCCGGGGCGGTGGGTACGGCTGCGGCCCAATGGATGGCCGGCCGGGAGCTGGGGGACATCGTCCTCGTGGACATCGTCGAGGGGCTGCCACAGGGCAGGGCCCTGGACCTCCAGCATGCGGGTCCCATTGCGGGGTTTGACGTACAGATCACGGGCTCCAACGACTACGCGGCCACCGAGAGCTCAGACGTGGTGGTGATCACCGCCGGGGTTCCCCGCAAACCCGGAATGACCCGGGAGCAGCTGGTGGACACCAACGCGGGGATCGTGCGCGGCATCATGCAAGAGGTTGTCCCCCGCTCGCCGGAGGCGGTGTACGTGATCGTCACGAATCCCCTGGACGCCATGACGTATATCGCCTACCGTACCTCCGGGCTTCCCCGGGAGCGGGTCATCGGACAGAGCGGGGCTCTGGACACCACCCGGTTTCGGGCCTTCCTTGCCGCGGAGTTGGGTGTGTCCGTCCAGGACGTCCAGGCCCTGGTGATCGGGGCCCACACGGACAAGGACATGGTGCCCGTGGCCTCTCTCGCGAACATCCGGGGAATCCCGGTCACGCGTCTTCTGCCTCGGGAACGGCTGGAGGCGGTGGTGGCCCGCACCCGACGGGCCGGGGCGGAGATCACGGAGCTCATGAAGCAGAGCGCTTTTGTCGCTCCCGGAGCTGCTGTCTGCGAGATGGTGGAGGCCATCCTCCGAGATCGCAAGCGCCTCCTCCCGTGCTCCGTCTACCTGGAGGGGGAGTACGGGGAGCGGGATGTGTGTGTGGGCGTGCCGGTGATCCTGGGGGCCCGGGGGGTGGAGCGCATTGTGGAGCTCCCCCTTTCCGAGGAGGAGTGGGGGCTGTTTCGGGCGAGTTGCGCCGCGGTGCGGGATCTCGTGGGGGTCGTGCAGGGATGAAGCTCCACGAGTACCAGGCCAAGCAGTGGTTCCGGAGCTACGGCATCCCCGTTCAGCGGGACGCGGTGGTCGAGCGTCCCGAGGAGATCCCGGGATTGCCCCTGCGCTATCCCCTCGTGCTGAAGGCCCAGGTCCTGGTGGGCGGCCGGGGCAAGGCGGGGGGGATCCAACTGGCCCGGACCCCGGAGGAGGCGATGGAGCGGGCCCGGGCCCTTCTCGGCATGCAGATCCGGGGAGAGCGGGTTCGCAGGATCCTGGTGGCGGAGGCTGTGGACATCGAGGAGGAACACTACCTCGCCTTCACCGTGGACCGTTCCGCGCGGCGCCTTGTCTTTGTGGCCTCAAGCATGGGAGGGGTGGACATCGAGGAGATCGCCCGCGCCCATCCAGATCGGATCCACAAGGTGGCCATAGACCCCCTCGAGGGGTTCCTGCCTTTCCACGCACGGCAGGTGGCGCAGCGCATGGGGTTGCGAGGGGATGCCCTCGTCCAGTTCGCCCAAATCGCCCACGCCCTGTACCGCCTGTGCGTGGACCTGGACGCGGAACTCGTGGAGATCAACCCCCTCGCGCGGGCGGAAGGGCGGCTGCTGGCGGTGGATGCCAAGGTGGTGGTGGACGACAACGCCCGTTTCCGGCACCCGGATCTCCCCGAGGACGAGGAGGCCACGGATCTGGAGCGTCTGGCCCGTCAATACGACCTCTCCTATGTGGAGCTGGACGGGGAGATTGCCGTCATCGGGAACGGGGCCGGACTCGTGATGTCCACCCTGGACATGGTGGCTCACTTCGGGGGCCGGCCCGCGAACTTCCTGGACGTGGGAGGGGGGGCCAGCAGCGAGGCCATGCGGCACGCGACGGACATCGTCCTCCGGAAGCCGGGGGTGCGGGTCCTGTTCATCAACATCTTCGGAGGCATCACCCGGTGCGACGACATCGCGCGTGGGATCGTGGCCGCCCGTCCTACGGTTCCCACCACCATCCGGCTCGTGGGCACCAATGAAGCCGAGGGTCGCCGGATCCTGGAAGAGGCAGGGATGACGGCCTTTACGGACCCCGAGGAGGCGGCCCGCCACGCGGTGGCTTTGGCGGGGAGGTCGTAGATGAGCATCCTTGTGGACGCCACCACCCGGGTCCTGGTCCAGGGGATCACGGGATACCAGGGCGCCTTCCATACGGCTCGGATGTTGGAGTTCGGGACCCGGGTGGTGGCGGGCGTCACGCCCGGGAAGGGGGGAGAGCGGGTGCACGGGGTCCCCGTTTTCGATACCGTGGAGGAGGCCGTCCGGGCCACGGGGGCGACCGCCAGCTGCGTGTTCGTGCCTGCCCGGTTCGCCTGCGATGCGGTGCTGGAGGCGGTGGATGCCGGCCTCGATCCCATCGTGGTGATCACGGAGCACATTCCGGTGCACGACACCATCCGGATGGTCGAGGCGGCCCGACGCCGGGGGATCCGCATCATCGGCCCCAACACTCCCGGAGTCACCTCCGCGGGCAAATGCAAGATCGGGATCATGCCGAACCCCATCTTCCGAATGGGACCCGTGGGTCTCGCCTCCCGCTCGGGGACCCTCACCTACGAGATCGTGGCCTCCCTGACCCGGGCGGGGATCGGTCAGTCGACCGCGGTGGGCATGGGTGGGGATCCCGTGGTCGGCACGGGCTTCGTGGAGCTGCTGGAGGCCTTCGAACAAGATCCTCAGACAGAGGTGGTGGTGCTCGTGGGCGAGATCGGGGGAGCCGCGGAAGAGGAGGCAGCGGCCTACATCCGGGACCGCATGCGCAAGCCCGTGGTGGCGTACGTCGCCGGCCGAACCGCTCCTCCCGGCAAGCGCATGGGTCACGCGGGGGCCGTCATCTCCGGCAGCGAGGGAACCGCCCAGGCGAAGATCGAGGCCCTGCAGGCTGCGGGGGTGGCGGTGGCGGAGCTGCCCACCCAGATCGCTGCCCTGGTGACCCGGGTCCTCCGCGGAGGGCCCGTGGGGTAAGGTGGGGTTTCTCATCCGGGTTCTGGTGAACATCGTGGGGCTGGGGCTTGCTCCCCGGATCTTTCCCGGGGCACTGGGGTTGGAGGATGGCCGGATCCTCTTGGGAGCGGCCTTCTTGCTGGCGGTGGCCAACGTCACCCTGCGTCCTGTGCTGCTCCTCATCGCCCTCCCCCTGAATCTCCTCACCCTGGGACTCGCCACCCTCGGGGTGAATACCCTCCTGCTGTACCTCGTGGTCTGGTCCATGGGGATCCCGCACGGTGGGGTCGTGGCCCTCTTCGCGGTCTCCCTCTTCCTTTCCCTCCTGGGCGTCCTTTTGGCCGCGGTGATGGGAGCCTAGGCCCATGCAGTTCGTGATCATCACGGGGCTTTCCGGAGCAGGCAAATCCACCGCGGTGCACGTCTTCGAGGACATGGGGTACTTCTGCGTGGACAACCTGCCGCCTGCCCTGGTGCCCCGGTTCGCGGAGCTGGTGAGCCGGTCCCACGGGCGGGTGGACCGGGTGGCGGTGGTGATGGACATCCGCAGCGGGGAGTTCTTCGACGAGATCGAAGACGCCCTCAGAGCTCTGGACGAACGCCGGCTGCCCTACCGCGTCCTCTTCCTGGACGCTTCGGACGAGGTCCTAGTCCGCCGGTTCAAGGAGACCCGTCGCAAGCATCCCCTCGCTCCAAGCGGATCCGTGCTGGAGGGGATTCAGGCGGAGCGGAGGCGCCTGGAGGCCCTGCGGGAGCGGGCCCACAAGATCGTGGACACCAGCAGCCTGACCCCCCAAGCTCTGCGGACGGAGCTCCAGGCAGAGTTCGGACCGGCTTCGGAGCGGGCCCTCACCATCACTGTGCTCTCCTTCGGGTACAAGCACGGACTGCCCATGGACGCGGATCTGGTCTTCGACGTGCGCTTTCTCCCCAATCCCCACTATGTGCCCGAACTGCGTCCGCACCCGGGAACCCATCCGGGCGTGCAGGCCTACGTCCTCTCCTTCCCGGAGGCCCAGACCTTCCGGGAGCAGATGCTGGGCATGATCTCTTTCCTCCTCCCGCACTTCATCCGGGAGGGGAAGTCGCACCTGGTGATCGCCATCGGGTGCACGGGGGGACGACACCGGTCCGTGGTCTTCGCGGAGGAGCTGGGAAGCCACCTGCGGGAATTGGGCTATGCGGTCCGGATCCGACACCGGGACCTGGATCGGGAGTGAGGCATGAGGCAGGCGGGGATCCGGGTGCGCTTTCCGCTTCGGGTGCGCCAGTTCGCTAAGTGGCTGGTTCCAGGGATCCGGGTCAAGCGGTTCCTGGCTCTGGTGCTGTTGGGCGTCCTTCTGGTGACCGGGGGCGCCTTGCTCCTCCTGACCCATTTTCCCCTTCGGAGGGACCTCCTGGAGGGGATGGTCGCGCTCCCGGACGGGACGGCGCTGGGCTTGGGCGCGGCCATGGTCGTCCTGGGCCTATACGGAGTCTTCCTCGGGGTCCGGGCCACCATCCGGTCCGTGGCCGGCCTCTTCCTTCCCCGGGGGGATCACCGACTCGTGGAGCTGCTGGTCCAGCACCGGGCTCTTCCCCGAGGTCCTCGCATCGTGGCCATCGGAGGCGGGACCGGGCTCTCGACCCTCCTGCGGGGCCTCAAGGCCTACGCCGCCCACCTCACCGCAGTGGTGACGGTGACGGACGACGGGGGGAGTTCGGGACGCCTCCGGAGGGAGCTGGGAATCCTCCCCCCAGGGGACATCAACGACTGCCTGGTAGCCTTGGCGGAGGTGGAGCCCGTGATGACCCGCCTGTTCCAATACCGCTTCGACCGAGGGGACCTCGCGGGTCACTCCTTCGGCAATCTCTTCCTGGCCAGCATGGTGGGGGTAGGGGGGGATCTCGTGTCCGCGGTGCGGTTGGCGAGTCGCGTGCTCGCCATCCGGGGGCAGGTCCTCCCAGCCACCGCGGACCAGGCGGTGCTGGGGGCGGAGTTCATGGACGGCACCGTGGTGGAGGGGGAATCCGCCATCCCGCTGCTCCGCAAACCCATCCGCCGGGTCTACCTGAATCCCCCGAACGTCCGTGCGGTCCCGGAGGTCCTGGAGGCCTTGGCCCAGGCGGACCTCATCCTGCTGGGCCCCGGGAGCCTCTTCACCTCCGTTCTCCCCAACCTTCTGGTCCCGGGTATCGCGGAGGCCCTCCGGAGGGCCTCCGCGCCCGTGGTGTACATCGTGAACGTCATGACCCAGCCCGGGGAGACGGACGGATTCCGGGCCTCCGATCACGTGCGAACGGTGGTGGAGCACCTCGGAGGGGGGGTGGTGGATGTGGCCTTGGTCAATACCCAGATGCCCCGCAACCGGGCTGTGCTGGAACGCTACCAGGAACAGGGCGCTTTTCCCGTGGAGCCCGACCTGGAGAGGATCCGACATCTGGGCGTGGAGGCGGTGGGGCGCCCCCTGATGAGCGAGACGGACCTCTTGCGTCACGACCCGGCCCGTCTGGCCCAGGCGGTCCTGGAGATCTTCGAGCGCCTCCTGCACCGCCGGCGGCCGATGCGGGTGAGCGTGATCAACCCGTAGCCGGTTTTTGTTTGCTTGACATGGAGAGAAGGGGAGCCCTATGATGCGCCTGGACCGTCAGGACCGGATTGCCCACCGGATGATGGTTCCGGCATTCGCTGCCGCGGTGTAAAGGGTTCCGTTCAAGACGGTAAACCGACGCGACGGAGGTCAGGGCAGGACAGATCCTCTGCCCTGCCGAACGGAGAGGTCCGAGGTGAAGGGAGTGCCGTTAGACTGGGCATACGTGGCGGCCTTCGCGCTTCTGGGGAGCCTTCTGGCGGCACTGCCGTTTGCCGTGGTCTGGTTGTTGGCCCCCCGGAGTTCGTATTCCCAAAAGCGGTTAACCTACGAGTCCGGTGTGATCCCCTTCGGGGACGCATGGGCCCAGTTCCACGTGCGCTACTACCTCTACGGTTTGGTGTTTCTCCTCTTCGATATCGAGGTGATCTTCATCTATCCGTGGACCGTGGTCCTCCGGCAACTGGGGCCGCTGGCCTTCGTGGAGATGCTGATCTTCATCGTCGTTCTCGCGGTGGGCCTCGCGTACGCATGGCGGAAGGGGGGCCTGGAGTGGACATGATGGCGGAGGCGATCCGCGTCGTGCTCTCCGTGGTCATCGTGTTCACTTTCGTGGCGGTTGGGGTGGCGCTCTTCCTGGTCCTCATGGAGCGGAAGGTGAGCGCGTGGGTCCAGGCCCGAATCGGACCTCGCCATGTGGGTCCGTACGGGACCCTGCAGACCTTGGCGGATCTGCTGAAGCTCCTCCAGAAGGAGCACATCCTGCCCGCGGGCGCGGACCGCCTGATGTTCGGCGTCGCGCCGGTGGTGGTTGCGGTGGCCGCCCTCATGAGCTACGTGGTGCTCCCCTGGGGACCGGGCGTCATCGTGCGGGACCTCGGGGTCGGGGTCCTGTATTTCGCCGCGGTCCTTTCTCTGGAGGTGGTGGGGATCCTCACCGCCGGGTGGGCGTCCAACAACAAATACGCGCTCCTCGGGGGGTTGCGGTCCGCCGCCCAGATGGTTTCCTACGAACTTCCCCTGGGTTTTTCCATTCTCACGGTGGCCGCCATCGCGGGGACCCTCTCCACGGTACGGATCGTGGAGGCCCAGCCCTATCCCTGGTACACATATCCTTCCGTTCTCCTCGCGGGCCTCGTGTTCCTGGTGGCGGCTACCGCGGAGAGCAACCGGATTCCCTTCGACCTCCCGGAAGCCGAATCTGAGCTGGTCGCCGGGTACTTCTCCGAGTACTCCCCCCTGAGGTTTGCCCTGTTCCAGCTCGGGGAGTACGGATCCCTGTTCGCGACCTCGGCCCTCTTCGTGACCCTGTTCCTGGGGGGCTGGCGGGGCCCGTTCGGGATCCCGTTCGTGGGGCCCGTGGTGGATGGCCTCTTCTGGTTTCTGCTGAAAACCTACGCGGTGGTGTTCTTCTTCATGTGGGTTCGATGGACGTATCCGCGCTTCCGCATTGATCAGCTGCTGAACGTCTCCTGGAAGCTCCTGTTGCCGCTGAGCCTTGCGAACCTCCTCCTGGCGGGATTGCTGGTGGCGTGGAGCGGGTGAGATGGCGGAGGCCGTGGCCTTCTACGGACTGACCGCGGTGGCCCTGGGAGCCTCCCTGGTGGTGGCGCTCTCCCGGAACATGGTGCACGCCGCGGTTTCCCTGATCCCCGTCCTCCTGTCGGTGGCAGGCTACTACGTGTTGCTCGGCGCGGAGTTCGTGGCGGCCATTCAGATCCTCATCTACGCGGGAGCCATCACCGTGCTCATCCTGTTCGTGATCTTGCTCACGGAGGGAGCCACGGGCGTACGGGTCCGGCCCCGGAACGAGCAGGTGTCCTTAGGAGCCCTCGTCTGCTTGTTCCTGGCGGCGCTGCTCGTCGCGGTTCTCACCCGGACTCCCTGGCCCCAGACCCAGGGCGCCCTTCCCGAATACAATCCGGGGGCCGTGGGCCAGAGCTTTCTCACCGCGTACGTGTTGCCCTTTGAGGTCACGTCCCTGCTGATCGTGGCGTGTCTGGTGGGGGCCATTGTGGTGGCGCGCAGGGAGGCATGATCGGACTCGGACACTACCTCGTCTCCGGTGCCCTCTTGTTCGCCGTGGGCCTCTTCGCGGTGCTCACCCGGCGCAGCGCGGTGGCCATCCTCATGGGCATCGAGCTCATGCTGAACGCGGCCAACATCAACTTCGTGGCCTTCACCAAGTTCGTCTCCCCGGAGTTGGTGCGGGGGCACATCGCGGCCCTCGTCGTCATCGCCCTGGCCGCGTGCGAGGCCGCGGTGGGGCTGGCGCTCGTGATCAGCGCCTACCGACACCTGGAGACCGTGCAGGTGGACGAGATCAACCTCATGAAGTGGTAGGAGGACCATGAGCGCCTGGGCGTGGCTCATCCCGCTCTTTCCCCTCGTCGGGTACGGAGTCCTCATTGCCTGGGGCAGAAGGCTCGGGGAACGGTCCCCCTGGGTGGCGGTGACCACCATGGTCCTGGCGACCCTGACGGCCCTGGCCGTGTTCGGGGAGCAGCTCCGGGGGGCGGAGCCGTATGTGTGGCGCACGATCTGGGCGGTGGGGGGGGATCGGGTGATCACCGCGGGGTACACCGTGGATCGTTTGTCCGCCACCATGGCCCTCATGGTCACCGTGGTGGGCACCCTCATCTTCGTGTACTCCGTGGGCTACATGCGGGGGGATCCCTACTACAGCCGCTTCTTCGCCTTCCTCAGCCTCTTCTGCGCGGGGATGCTCACCACGGTCCTGGCCAACAGCTTCCTGGTGCTCCTGCTGGGCTGGGAGATCATCGGGCTGTGCTCATATCTCCTCATCGGCTTCTACTTCCGGAGGCGTTCCGCCAACATGGCCCAGATGAAGGCCTTCCTCACCACTCGGGTGGGGGACACCTTCATGCTGGTGGGGATCATGCTGCTGTTCTGGCAGTTCGGTACCGTAGATTACCACGAGATCTTCGAGGCGTTGGCCCACGGCAAGAGCTGGTCTCCCGCCGCGGTGACCCTGTTCGGCACGCCCGTGCCTCTCGCGGTCCTCGCCGCCCTACTCGTCTTTGGAGGGCCTGTGGGCAAGAGCGGGCAAGTGCCCCTTCACGTGTGGTTGCCGGACGCCATGGAGGGTCCCACGCCCGTTTCCGCCCTCATCCACGCGGCCACCATGGTGGCCGCGGGTGTGTACCTGGTGGCCCGCACCTACCCCCTCTTTTTCTACACCCCGAACCACGTGGCCCTGGAGGCGGTGGCGTGGGTCGGGGCGGCCACGGCGCTCTTGGCCGCCCTCATGGCGGTGGTCCAGGAGGACATCAAACGCATCCTCGCGTACTCCACCATCAGCCAGCTGGGGTTCATGATGGCGGGGCTGGGGGTTCTGGGGTACACCGCGGGCTTCTTCCACCTGCTCACCCACGCCTTCTTCAAGGCCTTGCTGTTCCTGGGAGCGGGGAGCGTGATCCACGCGGTGCACACGAACAACATCAAGGAGATGGGCGGGTTGTGGAAGAGCATGCCCGTCACCTTCGGGACGTTCCTCGTCGGATCTCTGGCCCTGGCCGGGATCTTCCCGTTCGCGGGGTTCTGGAGCAAGGACGAGATCCTGTTGGAGGCGTACCACCACAATCCGGCGGTGTACTGGGTGCTCACCGCGGCCTCCTTCCTCACTGCGTTCTATATGACGCGCCTTGTGGCCTATGCCTTCTTCGGATCGTACCGGGGACCCACACACCCAGAGCCGGACCCGTGGCTCCCGGAGGACTACGCGCGGGCGGGAATCCGGGACGCTCACCCCGGGTCCCACGGGCAGAACTCGCATGCCCCCGTCCCGCATGAGAGCCCGCCCGTGATGACGGTTCCCCTGATGGTGCTCGCGGTCTTCTCCGCGGTGGTAGGGGTCTTGGGGGCTCCCGGCACGGGACCCGGGGGCGGGACCTGGCTCCACCACTTCATCGAGTTCGAGGGGTTCAGGGAAGCGGGAATCCAGGCGCCGGACTTCTCCTGGACCGTGGCCCTGCGAGGGCTCGGGGTGGCTCTGGCGGGCATCCTGGGAGCCTGGGGGATGTATGGGGCAGGGGGGGGGCGCAGCGAGCAGGTGCGGCGCTGGGTGCCGTGGCTGGTGGTCTTCCTGCGGAACCGGATGTACTTTGATGCGTTCTACGGCTGGCTGTTCGTGCGAGGGGGGTTGGCCCTGGCCCGGCTGCTGCGGGCCTTTGATGCCTACGTGGTGGACGGGATCGTGAATGCGGTGGGCTACCTGATGGTGCTGGTGGCCCGGCTGGACCGCCTGTTTGACACGTACGTGGTGGACGGCCTCGTGAACCTTGTAGGCCTCCTCACGCGGTGGTTGGGCGGGATCCTGCGCTACGCCCAGACGGGTCGCGCCTATAACTACATCCTCCTCGCCACCCTGGGAGTGGTGCTCATCCTGGTCTGGACCCTGTGGAGGTTGTGACCATGCCCATTCTCACCATCACCCTCTTCCTGCCCCTCCTGGGAACCCTGGTGGTGCTGTTCCTGCCCGCGCACGATCCGGCCCGCATTCGGAGGGTGACGCTGGCGTTCGCGGGACTCACCTTCCTCAGCTCCCTCGCCATCTTGTCGTATTTCGACTTCGGACGACGGGAGATCCAGCTGTTGGAGGAAGCGGCGTGGATCCCGGCCATCGGCGTTCAGTACAAGGTGGGGGTGGACAGCATGAGCCTTGCCCTGGCCATCCTCACCACCCTTCTCACCCTCCTCTCCGTGGTCTACTCCCTGCGCGTGGAGGAGCGGGTGAAGGAATACAACCTGCTGTTCCTGCTGCTGGAAACGGGCATGCTGGGCGTGTTCTTCTCCCTGGATTTCTTCCTGTTCTACGTGTTCTGGGAACTCACCCTGGTCCCCATGTACTTCCTCATCGGGATCTGGGGAGGGCCCCGCCGGGAGTACGCGGCCATCAAGTTCTTCCTGTACACTCTGGTGGGTTCATTGGCGATGCTGCTGGCCATCCTGCTCCTGTACTTCCACCTGCCGCCTGGGGAACGGACCTTCGACGTTCTGCGGATCCTGGAGGCCCGGCCACTGGCGGGAACCGGGCTATTGGCACAGCTCGCCTTCTGGGGCTTCTTCCTGTCCTTTGCCATCAAGGTGCCCATGTGGCCCTTCCACACCTGGTTGCCGGACGCCCACGTGGAAGCGCCCACGGCGGGCTCCGTGATCCTGGCGGCGATCTTGCTGAAGCTGGGGACCTACGGGTTCGTGCGCTTCAGCCTCCCCCTCTTCCCCGAGATCTTCCAGCAGCATGCCTCCCTCGTCGCGACCCTGGCCGTCATCGGGATCATTTACGGCGCCCTGGTGGCCATGGCGCAGCAGGATCTCAAGAAACTGGTGGCCTACTCCTCCGTGAACCACATGGGGTACGTGATGCTGGCGGTGGCCGCCGCAGCCGCAGCCCGGGGGAGGCCGGAGCTCGCGGGCCCCGCGGCCACGGCCCTGAACGGAGCGGTGCTGGAGATGCTGGCCCATGGGGTCATCACGGGCGCCCTGTTCCTCATCGTGGGCGTCATCTATGACTATCGGACCCACACCCGCGGGGTGGAGGACTTCGGCGGTCTATGGGCGGTGCTCCCGAAATACGGAGCCGTGACCATTACCGCCATGTTCGCGTCCCTGGGACTCCCGGGGCTTATGGGATTCGTGGCGGAGTTCTTGATCTTCGTGGGCTCCTTCGCCATCCTGCCCGTGCACACCGCGCTCGCGGCCATCGGCATTATCGTCACCGCCGCCTTCTTCCTGTGGACCATCCAGCGCATCTTCCTGGGACCCACGAACCCCCGTTGGGGAAACCTGCCGGACCTCGACCGCCGGGAGGCCTGGTCCCTGGTCCCCCTGGTGATCCTCATGATCGTGTTCGGGGTATACCCGCGGCCGTTGGTGGAGTTCATCAACCTCAGCACCATGCAGGTGATGCAGCTCGTGGGGTTGGTGCGATGAACGGGGCAGACCTCCGCTGGCTCGTGCCGGAGCTCGTCGTCGGAACCCTCGCCCTGTTGCTGCTGGTGGTGGATCTCTTCCTCCCGCAGGAGCGCAAGTCCGTGGTGGGGGGCCTCGGGATCCTCGGGTTGAGCGTGGCGGGCGTGGGCGCGGCTCGGGTCCTGCGAGACCTCGGGGGACTTGGAGCGGCAGGGGTTCGGATCCTTTGGGATACGTACACGGTGGACCCCTTCGGGGTCTACTTCAAGTTGGTGGCCGTGGTGGCCACGGCCCTGGTGATCCTGGTGGGCATGGACTTCTTTCCCCGGTATACCGCGTACGCGGGCGAGGCCTACGCAATGCTGGTCTTCAACTGTCTCGGCCTCATGCTCATGGCCTCCAGCAGCGAACTCATCACGCTGCTCGTGAGCATCGAGCTCGTCTCCCTCACCAGCTACCTCCTGGCCGGATATCTCAAGGGCAACCCGAAGAGCAACGAAGCGGGGGTGAAGTACTTCCTGTACGGCGCGGCCACCACCGGGGTCATGGCCTACGGCTTCTCCCTCCTGTACGGAGCCACGGGTTCCACGAGCCTCTACGACATCGCGGGCAAACTCGGACAGCTCGGCCCTGTAGGGGCCCTGGGCCTGGGGATGGCGCTCGCAGGATTCGGGTTCAAGATCTCCATGGTCCCCTTCCATCAGTGGACGCCGGACGTGTACGAAGGGGCGCCCACACCCGTGAGCGCGTACCTCTCCGTGGGCCCGAAGGCCGCGGGGTTCGCCGCGCTGCTCCGGACCCTGCTCGTGGCCGTACCGCCGGAGAGCCTAGACTGGCGGCTGTTGATGGCGGTGCTGAGCGCCCTGAGCATGACCGTGGGCAACCTCCTCGCCCTGCCGCAGCGGAACATCAAGCGGATGTTGGCGTACTCCAGCATCTCCCACGCGGGGTTCATGCTCATCGCGGTGGCGGCCGCGCCGTCCGCGTGGGCCCGTCCGGCCCTGCTCGTGTACGTGGGGGCCTATCTCTTCACGAACCTGGGAGCCTTCTTCGCGGCCCTGGTGGCCTCCTGGAGCACGGGCTCGGACGAGATCCCGGATTTCGCGGGGCTCAGCCAGCGGGCACCGGGGGTGGCCCTGGCCATGGCCCTCTTCATGCTCTCCCTTACGGGCATCCCTCCCACGGCTGGATTTTTCGGTAAGTACTATCTGTTCTCCGCGGCGGTGGACGCGGGTCTGTTGTGGCTCGCGGTGGTCGGCGTCCTGAACAGTGTGGTCTCCCTGTACTATTACGTGGGCGTGATCCGGGCCCTGTACCTGATGTCCCCTACCCGGGAGGTCTCCGTTTCGGTCCCCCGGGGCGCGGGATGGGCTCTGGTGCTCACGGCCCTGGGGACCCTGGCGCTCGGGGTGGCTCCTCAGCCGTTCGTCACCCTCATCCAGTCCGCCCAGCGTTTGCTGGCGGGGTTCTAGGTCCGGGAAGGGAATTCTTGCATATCGCGGGCGAAGGGTGTGCTAGCATGAGGGAGGCGAAGCGGTGGTTCGCGTGCCCGGTGGGGGCGCGGGCCCCGCTTCTCGTCTGAACGCTCGGGTTCGGGGTCCAAGATGGCACACGAACAGGATGCGAAACAGGAGAACATCCTGCTGGTGATCGCGAAAAAGGAGCAGGAGCTGGAGCGTCTGGTCGCGGAAGCCCAGGCGGAAGCGGAGCGCATGAGAGCGGAGGCAGAGGCCGAGGCGGCCCGCATCCGGGAACGGGCCCAGCAGGAGGTGGTCCGGCTGGAGCGAGAGGCCCGGGAGCGGGCGGCGGCGGAAGCCCGGGCGGTGGAGGAGCGGGCGCTGGAGCGGGCCCGAGAGGAGGCGGAGCGTCTCCGCGCCCGGGCCCGAGAGCGGCTGGACGAAGCCGTGCGGCGCGTGGTGGAGGCGGTCTTGCGGGGGTAAGGGCTGATGATCGTCGAGATGAGCCGGGTGCTGCTCCTTGGCCCCAAGCGGCTGCTCGGGGAGGTCACGGATGTCGTGCAGCGCCTCGGGGTGGTCCACGTGGACCGGGTGGAAACGGAGGAGGTCCCCACGGTCCGGCCCGTGGAGCCCGGGAGCGAGGAGGAACAGCGCCAGCGCCGGTTGGAGGCCCTACTCGCCCGGACCACGGGGCTCTTGAACCTGCTTCCCCGGACGGGACCCACCTCCATTCCGGATCTGGGAACGCGTTCCCTGGAGGAGCTGGAGGCGATCTTGGAGCCCATCGAGCAGCGGGCCCGGGATCTGGTCCGCAGGCGCCTGGAGGCGGAGGAGGAGCTGGAGCTCATCCGGGCCTACGAAAACGCCCTTCGGGTCCTCTCGCCCCTCCTCGGGGCCCTCGAGGGGAGCCGGCACTTCGAGACTTACGGGTTCGTCCTGAAGGGGAAAGCCGCTCCCGCAGTGGCGGGGCTCCAGCAGGAGCTGCGTCGGATCACCGAGGGTCGGGTGGAGGTGGTGGCCCGCCAGATCGACGATCAGACCACGGGCGTGGTGGTGGCCTTCCATCGGCGGGATGGCGACGGAGTGCGGTCCTTCCTCCAACGGGCGGGGATCACGGAGCTCCGACTGCCGTCCCGTTTCGCGGACCGACCCGCCCTGGAGGCCATTCAAGAGATGGAGCGGCGGCGGGAGGAGCTCCCCCGGGAGATCGAGGAACTGAGAGGCCATCTGGAGACCCTGAGTCGGGAGCACCGGGGAACGGTGCAGGCCATCGAGGCCTACCTCCGGGATGAGCTCGCCAAGCTCCAGGTCCTGCCCGCCTTCGCCCAGTCCCGGTATACCTTCATCGTGCACGGGTGGGTTCCGACCCGAGAGGTGCAGAGGCTGCGGGCCACTGTGCGCCGGGCTTTCGGAGATCAGGTGGTGGTCTACGATACCCCCGCGGATCCCCACGACGAGGAGGAAGCGGCGCACGTCCCCGTGGCCCTGGAGAATCCGGCGCCCGTGCGGCCGTTCCAACTGCTCCTTTCCATCTTTCGGCCTCCCCGGTACGGGACCTGGGATCCCACGCCGCTGCTCGCCCTGACCTTCCCGCTGTTCGTGGGATTGGTGATCGGGGACGTGGGGTACGGGGCCCTGTTTTTCCTGCTCGGTTGGGTTCTGCGCAACCGGGCGCGTCGAGGGGAAGCCCTGGAGATTCCCCTCATGAACCTCCGGATGCGCCCCGAGGTCCTGGGCGCCATCTCCTGGATCGTGCGGGTGGTCGCGGTGTGGGTCATGGCCTTCGGAGTCCTGTACGCGGAGGTGTTCGGCAACCTTCCGGAGCTGCTCTTTCACGTACGACCCATCTTCGATCGGGTTCATGCGCACCGGGACCTGTACTTCCAGCTCATCGTGCTCCTGGGCATGCTCATGATCTACGGAGGCCTGTTGGGGCACTTGGGGATGGCCGTACGGCACCGGCACCTCCGGGGCATCTTCGAGAGCACGGTGATGATCCTGGTCCTCAGCTGGGTCCTGTTGCTCCTGGGCGGCATGTCCGGGCTGCTCCCCGCCGCCGCGGTCTCCCTCAGCTGGTACTTCCTCTGGGCGGGCCTGGTGGCGTTCGCGGTCGGCCTGGCCTTCCGGGCCGCGAACCCCATGTGGTTCTTGGAATCCGCAACCGCTTTTGGGCACATCCTCTCCCACGCCCGGCTCATGGCCTTCGGCCTCGCGGCCGCGGCGCTCGCGAGCGCCGCCAACGAGCTGGGCCCCAGCATGGCGGAGACCTTCGGGATTCACGGGATCCTGGGCACCGTGGTGGGTTCTCTGATCTCCGCTCTTGCCCAGGTCCTGTTCTTCGTGTTTACCATTGTGGGGCACGTGATCCAGCCCGCGCGTCTGCATTGGGTGGAGTTCTTCACGAAGGTGAAGTATCACGAGGAAGCCGGTGAGCCCTACCGGCCATTCCAACGGACAGGGAGGTGACGATGCACATGCGCGCTGTTCTCTGGCTCCTCCTCGGTGTTGCCCTGGTGGGGGCGGTGACCGGACCGGCTCTAGCTGCGGAGGCACCGGAGGCCCGTCCCGCAGGAGACGGGGCTCGCGCCGGGCTGTTGGGGTTCGCCGCGGCCCTCGCGTTGGCGTTTGGAGCGCTCGGCACCGCGTGGGCCCAGTCCCGGATCGGCGCCGCGGCGGCCGGGGCCATGGCTGAGCGCCCGGAGATCGGAGGCCTCATGCTGGTGTTCCTGGCCCTTCCTGAGACCATGATCATCCTCGGGTTCCTGGTGGCCTTCTTCCTCATCGGGCGCATCTAGGCGATGGCATCCGAGCTCATCCATCTGCTCGAGCGCGAAGCCCAGGCGGAGCGGGAGCGCCTGCTGGAGGAGGCGCGCCAGCAAGCGCGGGCTCTCCTCCAGCAGGCGGAAAAAGAGGCCGCAAACCTTCTGGAGGCCCACCGCCGGAGGATGGAGGCGGAGGTGGAGGCGGCCCGCATCCGCGCCCAGGGCGTGGCCCAGTTGAGGGCCACGTCCCTGGTGCTTGCGGCGAAGGACGAGCAGATCGAGGAGGTCTTCCATCGGGCCCGCCAGGAGCTGGAGCGCCTGAGCCGGGATCCCTCTCGCTACGAGCCGATCCTGCGGGCCCTCCTCCAGGAGGCGATCTCCGGGTTTTCCGGCCCCCTGGTGGTGGAGTGCGCGGAGCGGGACCTCCCCCTCGTCCAGGCCACGGTGCGGGCCCTGGGCATTGCGGCGGAGGTGCGGCCGAGTTCCGAGGTGTGGGGAGGTGTGCGGGTCCGCAGCGGGGATGGCCGCTTCGTGGTGGAGAACACCCTCCTCTCACGCCTGGAACGGGCGCGGCAGGCCCTGCTGTCGGAGGTGGCGGAGATCCTCTGGGGGGGGTAGAGGGAGGTGCCGGAGGACTTCGGGTACATCAACGCCCGGGTCAAGGGGATGCGGTCCCGGTTGCTCCCGCCCGGCCGCCTGGAGGAGCTGTTGGGGCTTGCGGACCTGGAGAGCTTCATCCATGCCCTGGCCAACACGCCCTACGGGCCCGAGCTCCAGGAAGCCCTCACCCGGTATCAGGGCCTGCGGGCGGTGGACGAAGCGCTGATGCGGGCCTTCCAGAAAGTCGCTCGGAAGATCCTGGGGTTTTCGGAAGGGAAGGCCAAAGCCCTGATCCAGGTGTTCCTGCTGCAGTGGGATCTGCACAATCTGCGTACCATCCTCCGGGCCAAGCACGCGGGGCATTCCCCCGAGGCAACCGAGCAGAACCTGGTCCCCGCGGGGGAGCTCACGGAGGTCCGGCTCCGGGAACTGCTGGCGCAGCCGGATCTCACGGCCCTGGCCAACACCCTGGCCACCTGGGAGCACCCGCTGGCGGAAGCACTGCTCGCGGCGGTCCGGCAGTACGAGGCCACGAAGGATCTCCTGAGCCTGGAACTGGGCCTGGACCAGGGGTACTTCGAGTGGGCCCTCCGCGTGGCCCGGGGCATGGGGCACAACGAGACGCTGGTCCGGGACGTGATCCGGATGCAGATTGACTTCACGAACGTGAAGACCGCCTTCAAGTTGCAGCAGGTCCCGGAGCTCTCCCGGGACGAGCGGGGGCGCTTCTTCCTCCCCGGAGGGAGCGTGGTGAGCCGGGAGGTGTTCCTGAACCTGGCGGATCCCGCCACCGCGGAGTTGGGTCTGCGGGAGCTGCACGGGCGGGGGATTCATCCGGAGGGACGGACGCCCGGGGAGGTGGAGCGGTCCCTGGACGAGGAAGCCACCCGCCGGATGGCGATGCTCTACCTGGGGGATCCCCTGGGGATTGACGTGGTGATCGGCTTCCTCACCATGCTGAGTAGCGAGATCCGGAACCTGCGTCTCATCGCTCGGAGCAAGGCCCTCGGGATCCCCCGAGAGCTGATCCGGCGGGAGATGGCCCTGGTGTAGCCAGGAGGAGAGATGCGGTACCGGGTGGCCGTCATCACAGACTCGGAGACCGCCACGGGCTTCCGACTGGCCGGCCTTGAGGTCTTCGAGGCCGAGACCCCCGAGGGGGTGATGGGAGCCCTCCGGGAAGTCCTCCGGGAAGACTACGGCCTCGTGGCGGTGAACGAGGACCTGCTCGCAGGGGCGCAGGAGGAGATCCGGCGGGCGATGCGGGGGAGGGACCTCCCTGTGATCGTCCCCTTCCCGGCGCCCCGGGCTCAGCGGGAGTCCGGGGAGGAGTACATCGCGCGCCTGGTGAAGGAGCACATCGGGTTCTATGTGAAGCTGCGGTAAGGGAGGGAGAGCCGTGGCCGTCCAGGGAGAGATCATCAAGATTGCGGGGCCCGCGGTGATCGCCCGGGGCATGCGGGGGGCTCGGATGTACGACCTCGTCCGAGTGGGGAAGGAGAAGCTCGTGGGGGAGATCATCCGTCTCAGCGGGGATACCGCCTTCATCCAGGTGTACGAGGACACGAGCGGCCTCTACGTGGGGGAGCCCGTGGAGAGCACGGGCCTCCCGTTGGCGGTGGAGCTGGGGCCGGGGCTGCTGAGCAACATCTACGATGGGATTCAGCGGCCGCTCCCCGAGATCCGGCAGCAGCAGGGGGACTTCATCCGGCGCGGTGCCGTGGTCCCCGCCCTCGACCGGGATCGCCGATGGTCCTTCCGCCCCCGGGTCTCCGTGGGCGAGGAAGTGGGACCGGGAGACGTGATCGGGGAGGTTCAGGAGTTCGGATTGGTGCACCGGATCCTGGTGCCGCCGGACGCCAAGCCCTCCCGGGTGGCGGAGATCCGCGAGGGCGAGTTCACGGTGACGGAGGTGGTGGCGCGGCTGGAGAGCGGCCTGGAGCTGCGGCTCATGCAGACCTGGCCTGTTCGCCTGGCCCGGCCCGCCGCGCGCCGTCTGGACCCGCGGGAGCCCCTGGTGACCGGGCAGCGGATCATCGACGTCCTGTTCCCCGTGGCCATGGGCGGGACCGCGGCCATCCCAGGTCCCTTCGGCAGCGGGAAGACGGTGATGCAGCAGACCTTGGCCAAGTGGGCGGACGCGGACGTGATCATCTACGTGGGCTGCGGAGAGCGGGGCAACGAGATGACCCACGTGCTCGACGAGTTCCCCGAGCTGGAGGACCCCCGCACGGGTCGGCCGCTCATGGAACGCACCATCATCATCGCGAACACCAGCAACATGCCCGTGGCCGCCCGGGAGGCCAGCGTGTACACGGGCATCACCATGGCGGAGTACTGGCGGGACCAGGGCTACAAGGTCGCCTTGATGGCGGACTCCACCAGCCGCTGGGCGGAGGCCATGCGGGAGATCTCCAGCCGCCTGGAGGAGATGCCCGCGGAGGAGGGCTACCCGCCGTATCTCAGCAGCCGCCTGGCGGCCTTCTACGAGCGAGCGGGCCGGGTGGTGTGCCTGGGCCGCCCGGAGCGGTGGGGGGCCATCACCGTCATCGGAGCCGTCTCCCCGCCGGGCGGGGACCTCTCGGAACCCGTGACCCAGGCGACCCTGCGCATCGTGGGGACCTTCTGGTCCCTGGATGCCTCCTTGGCCCACCGGCGGCACTTCCCCGCCATCCACTGGTTGCGGTCCTACAGCCTCTACACTCCCCTCTTCCGGGAGTGGTACCGGCAGAACCTTCCGGAAGACTTCGAGGAGCTGCGCAACCGGGCGAGCGCCCTCCTGCAGCAGGAAGCGGAGTTGCAGGAGATCGTGCAGTTGGTGGGCCCCGATGCCCTGCAGGACGACCAGCGGCTGGTGATCGAGGCGGGCAAGATGCTTCGAGAGGACTTCCTGCAGCAGTCCGCCTTCTCGGATGTAGACGCCTACTGCCCCCTCCTCAAGTCCTATGGGATCCTGAAGTCCATCCTGGCCTTCTACGACGAGGCGCTGGCGGCCTTGCACCGGGGCGTCCCCATGGACGACATCCTGAACCTCCCGCACATCCAAGAGATCGCGCGGATGAAGGAGGTGCCCGCGGACCGGTTCCCCGCGTACGCGGAGGACTTTCTCCGCAGGCTGCGGGAGGACCTGCGGGCCGCGGTGCGGGCGGGCTAGAGGGAGGGAGGGACCATGGAGCTGGCCACGAAACGCTACCAGTCCATTTCCTACATCTCGGGACCTCTGCTGTTCGTGGAGGGAGCCAGAGACCTCGCTTACGGTGCCATCGTGAACATCCATCTCCCGGACGGCCGCGTGCGGGGGGGACAGGTGATCGAGGTCAGCGAGCAACACGCGGTGATCCAGGTGTTTGAGGAGACCACGGGTCTGGACGTCGCCCATACCTCCGTGAGCCTCCGGGAGGATGTGGCCCGGTTCGGGGTGAGCCCGGAGATCATCGGCCGACGGTTCAACGGGCGCGGGGAGCCCATCGACGGGCTGCCTCCCATCATCCCCCACAAGCGCCTGCCCATCATCGGCTCCCCCATCAATCCCGCAGCACGCCAGCGGCCCCAGGAGTTCATCCAGACGGGAATCAGCAGCATCGATGGCCTCAACACCCTGGTGCGCGGACAGAAGCTTCCGATCTTCTCCGGCGCGGGATTGCCGCACAACGAGCTGGCGGCCCAGATCGCCCGGCAGGCCAAGGTGCTGGGAGAGGAGGAGGAGTTCGTGGTGGTGTTCGCGGCCATGGGGATCACCCAGCGGGAGGCCGCCTTCTTCATCGAGCAGTTCGAGACCACGGGCGCGCTGGCCCGCAGCGTGGTGTTCCTGAACCTCGCCGACGACCCGCCCATCGAGCGGCTCATGACCCCACGCCTGGCCCTCACGGCCGCGGAGTACCTGGCCTTCGACCTGGACAAGCAGGTGCTCGTGATCCTCACGGACATGACGAACTACTGCGAAGCTCTTCGGCAGATCGCCGCCGCGCGAGAGGAGATCCCGGGCCGGCGCGGGTACCCCGGCTACATGTACACGGACCTGGCCACCATCTACGAGCGGGCGGGGCGCATCCAGGGCCGCAAGGGCTCCGTGACCCAGCTGCCCATCCTCACCATGCCCGACGACGACATCACCCACCCCATCCCGGACCTCACGGGGTACATCACGGAAGGGCAGATCGTCCTGAGCCGGGCCCTGCACCGCCAGGGCGTCTACCCGCCCATCAACCCCCTGCCGAGCCTTTCTCGGCTGATGAACGACGGCATCGGTCCCGGCCGGACCCGGGAGGACCACGCGGGGCTGAAGGACCAGCTGTTCAGCGCGTACGCCAACGGGGTGGACCTGCGGCGGCTGGTGGCCATCATCGGGGAGGAGGCTCTCACGGAGCGGGACCGGCTGTACCTGCGATTCGCGGAGGCCTTCGAGCGGGAATTCCTCAACCAGGGCAACACGGAGCGCTCCATCACGGAGACGCTCAACCTGGGATGGAAGCTCCTCTCCATGTTCCCGCGGGAGGAGCTGAAACGGGTGAAGCAGGATCACGTGGAGAAGTACTACTTTGGAGAAGTGATCCGGCAGCTGTGGGAGGAGGAGGAACGGGTATAACGTGGCGGCTCTGAGGCGCCGGGCCTGAAGGGGAGGAGTGGGGGAGATGCCGGAACTCGTAAGCCCAACCCGGATGAACCTCCTGCAGCGCAAGAACCAGCTCCGGGTGGCGCTGCAGGGAGTGGATCTCCTCAAGCGGAAGCGGGATGCACTGGTGGCGGAGTTCTTCCAGGTGGTCCGGCAGGCCCTGGAGGCCCGGGATCGCCTGAACGCCGCCTGCGAGAAGGCGTACGTCATCCTGAGCCTCGCAAAGGCGGTGGAGGGCCGCCAGGCGCTGGAGACGGCGGCCCTGGTGGAGCGGCGTCCGGTCCTGGTGGACATCGAGATCCGGAACATCTGGGGAATCAAAGTGCCGGAGGTCCGGGTGCAGCGGGTGCGGCAGTCTTTCCTGGAGCGGGGACTCAGTCCCACCGCGGTGAGCATGCGCACCCTGGAGAGCACGGAGGCCTTCGAGCGGGTCCTGGACGCCATCCTGGAGGTGGCCACCACCGAGCTGCGACTGCGCAAGATCGGGGAGGAGATCAAGAAGACCACCCGCCGAGTGAACGCCCTGGAGCAGGTGGTGATCCCCCGCATCCGGGCCGAGATCCGGTACATCAACGACGTCCTGGAGCAGCGGGCCCGGGAGGACGTCTTCCGTCTCAAGCGCATCAAGAAGAAGCTGGAGGCCAGGCAGGTTTGAACGGGTCCCCTGCGGGACGGGGGCTGGCGGACGTATACTAAGGTTGTGCGTGCATCCGGGAAGAGTCTCCAAGCCGTCCTGGGGGTTGTCCTGCTGGCCGTGGGGTTCCTGGTCACCTGGCAGCTGCGGGCGGAGTATGCCATCCGACAGCGACTCCGGATCTCCTCCCAGCGGCTGGAGGAGCTCGCGTTTCTCCTCCAGGAACAGGCGCGCCACCGGGAGCGGCTCGAATCGGAGATCGCCCAGCTGCGCAAGGAGCTGGAGCGCTACGCGGACGCCGCGGCGCGGGAGCGGGCCGTGCTGGCGGCCATGCGCCAACGGCTCGTGGAACTCCAAGCCCTGAGCGGGGTCCGGGCGGTCCGCGGTCCTGGAGTGGTCGTGGAACTGCGGGACAGCGCCCGGGCCCTCCAGCCCGGGGACGACCCGAACCTCACGCTCATCCACTACACGGACCTCCACGCGGTCATGGCGACCCTCTGGGCGGCGGGGGCGGAGGCGATGGCCCTGAACGGCGAGCGGGTGACCCCAACTACAGGACTGAGCTGCGTGGGCACCACCATCCTGTGCAACACGAAGCGGATGGCTCCTCCCTACGTCATCGCGGCCATCGGAGACCCCGACCGGCTCCTCGGGGCCCTCCGGGCGCCCGACGGCCCGCTCGGGTTGTTGCTGGCCTTCGAGTTTCCGGTGACGGTGAGCCGGGTGAACCAACTGGAGCTTCCGGCCTACCGAGGGAGCTTCCAGTTCCGGTTCGCGAAGCCGGAGATGGAGGGGGGGCGATGAGGATGTGGGTTCCGCTGATCGGCCTGCTGCTGGGGGTCGCCCTGGGGTTGGCGCTCCGGGTGGAGATCCCTCTGGGGTTCGTGAAGTACACGGCCATCGCGGTCCTGGCGGCCCTGGACACCCTCCTGGGGGGGGTTCGGGCGCAGCTGGAAGGGCGGTTTGATCTGGTGGTGTTCACCAGCGGGTTCCTGGTGAACGCCTCGGTCGCTGCGCTCCTAGCCGCCATCGGAGACCTGCTGGGCGTGGACATCTACCTGGGAGCGGTGATCGTGTTCAGCATGAGGATCTTGCAGAACGTGAGCCTCATCCGACGGGATCTGCTGCGGCCTTTCGTGCGGGAAGGCCAGCCCTGGACTTCCGGGAGTCCACAGTGGGTTCCTCAGGATCCGGAACGACGACCCGAATCGGGATAGGGGGTGACCATCATGGTTCGCGTGGGGATCAACGGGTTCGGACGGATCGGGCGTCAGGCCCTGAAGGCCATGCTCCAGCGGGCGGCGGATGTGCTGGAGGTGGTGGCCATCAACGATCTCGTGGACGCGGAGATGAACGCGTACCTCTTCAAATACGACTCTAACTACGGCACCTATCCCGGCTCCGTGGCGGTGCGCAACGGGAACCTGGTGATTGATGGGCGAGAGATCCGCGTTTTTCGGGAGCGGGAGCCCGGCGCCATCCCCTGGCGAGAGGTGGGGGTGGACCTCGTCCTGGAGAGCACAGGGCTGTTTACGGACGCGAAACGGGCGGCGGCCCACCTGGAGGCGGGCGCCAAGCGGGTGATCATCTCCGCTCCTGCCAAGAACGAGGACATCACCATCGTGCTCGGGGTAAATGAGGATCGCTACGATCCGGCCCGCCACCGGATCGTTTCGAACGCTTCGTGTACCACGAACGGGCTTGCCCCCGTGGCCCGGGTGTTGCACGAGGAGTTCGGCATCGAGAAGGGGATCCTGACGACCGTGCACGCCTACACCAATACCCAGCGCCTTCTGGACGTGGCTGCCCGGGAGATGCGGGACGCCCGGGCCGCGGCCCTGAACATCGTGCCCAGCGAGACCGGCGCGGCCCGTGCCGTGGGACTCGTGATCCCCGATCTCCAGGGGAAATTCACGGGCATGGCCTTCCGCGTCCCCACGAGCACCGTCTCCGTCATCGACTTCACCGTTCTGCTGCGCCGGGACGTGACCCGAGAGGAGATCAACACGGCCATGAAGCGGTGGAGCGAGGAGCGCATGCCGGAGATCCTGGGATACACGGAGGAGCCCCTGGTCAGCAGTGACCTTAAGGGAGATCCCCGTTCCTCCATCTTCAGCGCCCCCGACACCCTGGTGGTGGGCGGGAATCTCGCGAAGGTGGTGTCCTGGTACGACAACGAGTGGGGCTATGCCTGCCGGTGTGCGGATCTGGCGAAGTTCATGGCACAGCGGGGGATCTAGTGCGGAAGAAGACGGTCCGAGACATCGAGGTCCGCGGAAAACGCGTGCTCGTGCGGGTGGACTTCAACGTACCCCTGGAAGAGGGCCGGATCACGGATGACCGCCGGATCCGGGAGTCCCTCCCGACCCTCCGGTACCTTCTCGATCAAGGGGCCACCGTCATCCTGGCCTCGCATCTGGGGCGGCCAGGCGGGAAAGTGGTCCCCTCCCTGCGCCTGCGGCCCGTGGGAGAGCGGTTGGAGGAGCTCCTGGGCCAAGGGGTACGGGTGCTGGAGGACTGCGTGGGACCTGAGGTGGAAGAGGCGGTCCGGAACGCGCCACCCGGCAGCATCCTCCTTCTGGAGAACCTTCGGTTCCACCCGGAGGAAGAGGCGAACGATCCGGAGTTCGCCCGATCCCTAGCGCGCCTTGCGGAGGTGTTCGTCCTAGACGCCTTTGGAACCGCCCACCGGGCCCACGCCTCCACCGTGGGGGTGGCCCGGTTCCTCCCGGCGGTGGCCGGGTTGCTGCTGGAGAAGGAGCTCCGCTACCTCGGGCAGGTCCTGGAGGCCCCGGAGCGGCCCTTCGTGGCCGTCCTGGGGGGCAAGAAGGTCTCGGACAAGATCGGCGTTATCCAGAACCTGCTCGCCCGTGCGGATGCCCTTCTCATCGGTGGCGCCATGGCCTACACGTTCCTCCGTGCGCAGGGGTATGCTACAGGTGCCTCGCTGGTGGAGGAAGAAAAGCTTCCCTTGGCCCACGAACTCCTGGGGAAGGTCCAACAGGAACGCGTGCGGTTCCTGCTTCCCATGGACGTCGTGGTGGCAGACCGGATTTCGGAGGACGCGCGGGTGAAGGTGGTCCCCGTGCAGGAGATCCCGGAAGGGTGGATCGGAGTGGATATTGGGCCCCAGACGGCCCGACGCTTCGCGGAGGAAATTCGCCAAGCCCGTACGGTGGTGTGGAACGGGCCCATGGGGGTGTTCGAGGTTCCTCCCTTCGCCGCGGGCACCCGCGCGGTTGCCGAGGCGGTGGCCACCTGCCCGGGGACCACCGTGGTGGGCGGCGGGGACACCGCGGCCGCCTTGGAGCGGTTTGGACTCGCGGATCGGGTAGACCACGTGAGCACGGGCGGCGGCGCTTCCCTGGAGTTCCTGGAAGGAAGAGAGCTTCCGGGTGTCGCCGTTCTGCTGGATCCATGAACCGTACACCGCTCGTCGCTGCCAACTGGAAGATGTACAAGACCCGGCAAGAGGCGGTCGAGTTCCTCGAAGCGGCGCTCCCGGACCTCGCAGCCGTGGAAGGGGTGGAGGTGGTCCTCTGCCCGCCCTTCACGGCCCTGGAGACCGTGGGGCGCCTGCTCGTGGGAACGCCCGTGCGGCTGGGTGCCCAGAACCTGCACTGGGAGCGGCAGGGCGCCTTCACGGGCGAGGTCTCCCCTGTGATGCTCGCAGAGCTGGGCTGCACCTATGTGATCGTGGGACACTCCGAAAGGCGGCGGTGGTTCGGCGAGACGGACGATCGGGTTCGGCGGAAGGTGCGGGCGGCCTTCGATGCGGGACTCGTGCCGATCCTGTGCGTGGGAGAGACGTTGGAGGAGCGGCAGGCAGGCCAGACGGAGTCCCGAGTGCTGGAACAGGTGACGGAGGCTGTGGCGGACCTCTCATCGGAGGAGGCCGGAAGGCTGGTGTTGGCCTACGAGCCCGTGTGGGCCATCGGTACCGGACACGCGGCCACGGGGGAGGAAGCGAACCGGGTCATTGGGATCCTCCGAGGGTATCTCGAGCGCCGTTTCGGGGAAGCCGGCCGGCGGATCCGAATTCAGTACGGAGGCAGCGTGCGGGCGAGCAACGCCGCGGAATTCCTGACCCAACCGGAGGTGGACGGAGCACTCGTGGGAGGCGCGAGTTTAGACCCCACGGAGTTCACGGGGATCGTGCGGGCCGCGGCCTCCGCCCGCCCCGGGCAGGGGATTCTCTAGGGCCGGCGCATCTGCTAGGATGTCGGGTGGAATTGGAACCATGCACACGGTGATCCTGATCCTGCACTTCTTCCTCGCGGCCCTGGCCGTTGGGCTCGTGCTCCTGCAGGGTCCCAAGGGAGAGGGGCTGGGCGCCATCGGCGGGAGCGCCCGGCTGTTCCACGGCCCCAGGCCCCGGGAGACCTTCTTTACCCGCACCACGGCCATCGTCTCGGTCCTGTTCGCCCTGAGCTCCGTCTACCTCGCCTTCGTCCGGTAGGCTATAATGGAAGTTGGCCCGAGTTCCTCAACGGGTCTGGGTGCCCGGATGGCGGAACTGGCAGACGCGCACGTTTGAGGGGCGTGTGGGGAAACCCGTGGGGGTTCGAATCCCCCTCCGGGCACCAGGATCCTGTCGGCGGTGTTCGATTCCTCCTGGGCCCGCCTGGAACAGGGGCCGGTACCGTGGGGACGTGAGCGGATCTCGGGAGGGGGGATGGGAATGAGCGTGCTCGCGGGACTGAAGTGTACCGCCTGCAGGGGAGACGAACCTCCCCTCACGGATGCGGAGATCGCGGACCTCCACCCCCAGGTCCCCGATTGGCTCGTGGTGGAGCGGGAGGGAGTGAAGCAGCTGGAGCGGGCCTTCAAGTTTCGCAACTTCCAGGAAGCCTTGGCGTTCGCCAACCGGGTGGGAGAGCTCGCGGAGGAGGAGGGCCATCACCCCGCCCTCTTGGTGGAGTGGGGCCGGGTCACCGTGCGCTGGTGGACCCACAAGATCCGAGGGCTACACCGCAACGACTTCATCATGGCCGCGAAGACGGACGCCGTGTACCGGGAGATGGGGACCTGACGTCCTCCCTCCGCGGGCGCACGGACCCCGGCGTTCTCTGAGGGGACGGCATCCTGGCGCCCATGCTGGCCGAGAGGATCGCTCCCGTCATCCAGCAGATAGATCCATTCGATTCGTGGAATAGCGGCGTTTGATTTTTCGAGGCCGCAACCCCGTGCTACGCTGAGTTTGGCGCGGATGCGGTGCTCTTCCAGCGTCCGCGGCGGAGGCACAAAAGGGGTGCGGAGGAACCATGAGCGGACGAGCGAAGCGGGTGAAGATCCTGGTGGGGGGGGTCCAGCTGCGAGACGGCGTGTCTACGGTCACGGAGATCCTCGGCCGCATCTTCACCCGTGCGGGCCTGTTCGCGGTCGCCATGGAGCGGGGATACGCCTCCACCATCTACGGCGCCCACCAGTACGACCCCATCCTGGTTGCGGATTCGCCTCCTCTCTCGTACGGGGATCCGGTCTATGACGTTTTGGTGGCCCTGGAATACGACAGCAATCCGGACGCAGCCGAACAGCCGAACCGGGACACGGTGCTGCGCCACAGCCCCTTCCTGCGGGACGAGGGGATCCTTCTCTACGACTCCTCCACCGGGAAGATTCCCACGGACTCCCTCAGGGCGCGCGGGGTGAAGGTCTTTCCCGTCCCCGCCCGCAAGATCGCTTTGACGGAGCTGAAGCGGGAAATTGTGAAGAACGTCGTCATGACGGGTGCTCTGTTTCGGGCGCTGGACTTCGATGGAGACTTTACCCACCTGCGTCAGCTCCTCGAGGAGCGGTTCGGGCGGAAGGGACGGGACGTGGTGGATCTGAACCTACGGGCGGCCCAGCGCGGCCGCGAGGTGGTGGAACAGGTGCTGGCGGAGCAGGGCTACACCCTGGAAGTGCGGCTGGAACCGAGGCCGAGCGGACGCCGGGCGGTGTACATCTCCGGCAACGATTGCCTGGGGATCGGGGCCATCCAGGGAGGCGTGCGGTTCTACGCGGGTTATCCCATCACGCCCGCAAGCGGCATCCTGGAGTTCATGGAGCGGTGGCTGCCCCGGTATGGGGGGCGCGTCCTGCAGGGACAGAACGAGCGGGAGTCCATCCGAGCGGCCATCGGCGCCTCCCTGGCCGGGGTCCGGGCGATGGTGGGAAGTTCGGGACCCGGCATCTCCCTCAAGGTGGAGGAATTCGGGGTGATCGGGGCCACGGAGACGCCCGTGATCATCGTGGACGCGCAGAGGGCAGGGCCCTCCACCGGCATGCCCACCCGGCCCGAGCAGGGAGACCTGAACCTGGTCATCGGGGGCACCCACGGGGACATCCCTCGGATCGTGCTGGCCCCCTCCACGGTGGAAGAGTGCTACACCCTGATGCTGGAAGCCTGCGAGCTGGCGGACAAGTACCAGTGCCCGGTCTTCTTCCTCACGGACCTGAACCTCTCGGAGGGGCGGAAGACGGTGTTGGAGGACCTGTTCGCCCAGCGTCCGCCCATCCGGAGGCACGGGATCCTGCGAGAGGAAGAGGTGCGGGGACGCCCCTACCGTCGGTACGAGGTGACGCCCTCTGGGATCTCGCCCCGGATCCTTCCGGGCACTCCAGGGGTCGTCTTCAAGTCCTCGGGGGTGGAGCACGACGAGTTCGGGTTCGTCACCATTGACCCGCGCAAGCGGGCCGCCCAGATGGACAAGCGCATGCAGAAGCTGGAGACCTACCTCCGGGAGGACGCAAAGCCCCCCTATGTGTTCGGGGAGACCCGGGGGAACCCCGTGATGGTGGGTTGGGGGAACACACGTCCCGTGCTCCAGGAGGCCCGGGAGATCCTCCTGCAGCGGGGGATCCGGGTGGCCCTGGTGCACTTCACCCACGTCTACCCCCTGCCCAAGCACCTGGTGGAACCCCTCTTTGCGGACGCGGGGCCCGTGGTGGTGGTGGAGCAGAACTACAGCGGGCAGTTCGCGGATCTGTTGCAGCGGGAGCTCCTGATCCGGACCCGGCGGGTGCTGAAGTACAACGGGGTCCCCCTGTATCCCACGGAGGTAGCGGATGCGGTGCAGAGGGCGCTCCACCAGGAGGGCGCGGTGGTACGGATCGGGAGCTCGGCGCCGGTGAAGGTGGAGGTGGGTGGAGATGGATCTGATGGCCGTTAAGGTTTGGGAGGAGAACGCGGTCCCCAAGCACCGGATCCAGTGGTGCCCGGGATGCGGGGACTTCGGCGTGCTGGCCGCCCTCAAGCAGGCCCTGGTGGAGCTGGAGATCACGCCACATGAGCTCGTCCTCGTGGGAGGGATCGGCTGCAGCGGGAACATCCGCAACTACCTGAACGGCAACGCCTTCCACGGAACCCACGGAGGGCCCTTGGCCTATGGGCTCGGCATCAAGATGGCAAACCCGCACCTCCAGGTGATCTGCCTTGCGGGGGATGGGGACACCTTCGCCATCGGGGTGGAGAACTTTGTGCACATCTGCCGGCGGGATCCGGACATGGTGTTGCTCGTGATGAACAACGGGGTGTACGGCCTCACCAAAGGGCAGGACTCGCCCACCGCGGGGTTGGGCCAGGCCGTGGAGGTCTGGAGCGAGGAACACCCACCCATGGTAGACCCCGTGCTCCTGGCCCTAGCGAGCGGGGCCACCTTCGTGGCACAGTCCTTCAGCGGGGATGTGAAGCATACGGCCCGGATGATCGTGGAGGCCTTTCAGCATCCGGGGTTCGCCTTCATCAACGACTTCTCTCCCTGCGTCACGTACAACAAGTTCAACACGTACGAGTGGTTCCGGGAGCACGTGGAGTTCGTTCCCCCAGACCATGACCCCTCGGACAAGGACGCGGCCTGGCGGCTCGTACAGGACTTCGCCCGCCGCGGCAAGGTCCCCCTCGGGGTGATCTACCGGAATCCCCGGCCGCGCACGGAGACCCGGCGCCTCCCCATCTGGGAGACGGAGTTGGCGGACGTGGACGTGGAGCCGATCCTGGCGACTTTCCGGTAGCTCAAACGCCGAGCGCCCGCGCGGCCCGGTCGTAGTCCTCGGGCTTCACCCAGAGGATGAGGCCGTAGCGGCCCTGGCCCCCGGAGACCGCGGCCATGGCGGTCACGTTGACCCCTGCCTCCGCCAGCTTCCGCATGTGCTCCGCGGCGGCTCCCACCCGATCGTCGCCCTGGATGAGGAAGGCGTGCTTCGGGGCGCTCAGCTGCAACCCCGCCGCAGCCGCGGCCCGACGGAGGGCCTCCGGATCCTCCGCCACGAGGTCCAGCTGGGAATTCCCGTTCCCCAGGGGGAAGCCGAGGACCGCCCTCAGGTTCACCCCCGCCTGCTGGAGGGCTCCCAGCACCCGCACCCCCTCCCCCGGTCGGTCGGGGATCACCACGTACTGATACTCCACCCGCTGAACAACATCGGCCATGGCCCCCACCTCCGGCCCTGTGCTCTCTACTAGGGTTCCTCAGAAAGCCCGTGAGCACAAGTCCTCCCCCCCCGGGGGACTGGCTTGACAGAAAAGCCGCGGCTGCCTATGCTGGGCGGCACGGGGCGAGGAAGGAGCGGGAGTACGCGCGGTCAGAGGGTCTGAGCGAGCCGGGATGGTGTCAGCCGGTGCCCGGGCCGTGTGGAACATGGCTCCGGAGCCGCGGGGCGAACGCGGTAAAGGCCGTCAGTAGTCTGCGCCGGACTGGCCCGTGATCGCCAGGAGAGTGCCGCCGGTAGAGGCGACCGGCGGAAGCGGGGTGGTACCGCGGAAGGGCCCTTCCGTCCCGGACGGAAGGGCCGATTGCTTTTGAGGAGGTGAGGGAAACGTGCCGGGTCGGTTCTACATCACCACCGCCATCGACTACGTGAACGCGAGCCCACACATCGGGCACGCGTACGAGAAAATTCTGGCAGATGCGCTCGCCCGGTACCATCGGCTGATGGGCGAGGAAGTCTACTTCCTCACGGGGACGGATGAGCACGGCCAGAAGATCGCCTCCGCGGCCGCGGAGGCCGGCCGGGAAGTCCAGATGTTCGTGGACGAGAACGCGGCCCAGTTCCAAGCCCTGTGTTCCGCCCTCAACCTCTCCAACGACGACTTCATCCGGACCACGGACCGCGTCCGTCACTGGCCCGCGGTGCACGAGCTCTGGCGCCGGGTGGCCGCCCGGGGAGATCTCTACAAGAAGCACTACCGGGCCCTGTACTGCGTGCAGTGCGAGGCCTTCGTGACCCTGAGCGAACTCGAAGACGGCCGCTGTCCTCGTCACCTCGTAGAGCCTCAGGTGATCGAGGAGGAGAACTACTTCTTCCGGCTCTCCCGCTACCGCGCCGAGCTCCGCCGCCTGTTCGAGGAGCGGCCCGATTTCGTGGTGCCGTCCTCCCGAGCCGCGGAGATGCAGAACCTCATCGAGACCCTGGAGGACGTCTCCGTCTCCCGGCCAGTGGAGAAGCTCCGGTGGGGAATCCCGGTGCCGGACGACCCCTCCCACGTGATCTATGTGTGGTTTGATGCCCTCACCAACTACCTCAGCGCCATCGGGTTTGCCCAGGACGAAGCGCGCTTCCGGACCTGGTGGCCCGCCCACCACCTCATCGGGAAGGACATCAATCGATTCCACTCGCTCCTGTGGCCTGCCATGCTGATGAGCGCGGGGGTGGAGGTCCCGCGGCAGGTGCTGGTGCACGGGTTCCTCACCGTGGAGGGCCAGAAGATCAGCAAAACCCTGGGCAACGTCATTGATCCCGTGGCGGTGGCCCGGGAACTGGCGGTGCAGAGCGGGGCGGAGGTGGAGGTATGCGTGGATGCGCTGCGCTACTTTCTCCTCCGGGAGATCCCCTTCGGGGAGGACGGGGACTTCAGCCGCGCGCAGCTCGTTCACCGGTTCAACGCGGACCTGGCCAACGACTACGGAAACCTCCTCAACCGTACCCTGCCCCTCGTGGAGCGCTACTGCGAAGGGGTGATCCCGGAAGCGGGCACGGAGGAGGGGGCGGACGCGGCCCTGCGACGGAGTGCACAGGACGTGGTGGATGCGGTGCTGGAACACGTGCGTCGGTACGACTTCCCGCGGGCCTTGGGCGCCGTCTGGCAGCTCCTGGCCGCGGCGAACCGCTACCTGGACCAGGAGGCACCCTGGAGCCTGCACCGGGCGGGCCGGAGGGAACGGGTGGCCACGGTCCTCCGCAATGCCCTGGAGGCCCTGCGGGTGGCCACGGTGCTCCTGGAGCCCGTGATGCCTTCCGCCACCCTGAGGGTCTGGGCCCAGTTGGGCGTTCCTGAGTTCGAGCAGCGGGCCCGGGAGATCCGAACACGGGGGACGGGACTCCGGGTGGAGGATGCTCGAGCGTGGCGGTGGCTGCGGTCCGGGACCCGCATCCGGCCCGGCCCTCCCATCTTTCCCCGCATCGAGACCCGCCTCCAGACCCCTGTGGCCGAGGGGGAAAAGATGCCGGAGACCGTCTCCATCGAGGAGTTCCGAAAGCTGGATCTGCGGGTGGCCAAGGTGATGGAGGCCGAACGAGTGCCCGGTACGGACAAGCTCATCCGGGCGAAGGTGGACCTGGGCGGTGAGGTGCGCACCATCGTCACGGGCCTGTTGCCCCACTACACGCCCGAGGACTTGGTGGGGAAGACCATTGTGGTGGTGGCCAACCTCGAGCCGCGTCGGGTGCGGGGGGTGGAGTCGCAGGGCATGCTGCTCGCCGCGGAGTGGGAGGGGCGGATCGTCCTGGTGACCCTGGATCGGGATCTTCCGCCAGGAGCCCGGGTGACGTGATCGATACCCACCTCCACCTGGACGATCCGCGATTCGATGCGGACCGGGACGCGGTCGTGGAGCGGGCCGTCCGAGCGGGGGTTCGGGCCCTGATCACCGTGGGGGTGGACCTTGTGAGCAGCCGCCGGGCCGTGGAACTCGCGGAGCGCTATCCTGCGGTGTACGCGGCGGTGGGAATTCATCCCAACCACGCGCACGAGGCCTGTCCCGGGGACTTTGCGGCCATCGCGGAGCTGGCGCAGCACCCGAAAGTAGTGGCCATCGGGGAGAGCGGCCTCGACTATTACCGGGACCGGTGCCCGCGGGAGATCCAGCAGGAGAATCTCCGCCGCCACGTACGCCTGGCGAACGCGCTCCGAAAACCCCTCGTGGTCCACAACCGTGCGGCCCACGCGGACGTCCTGCGCATCCTCGAAGAGGAAGGCGCTTTGCGGGTGGTGATGCACATGTTCACGGGATCAGCGGAGCACGCCCGGGCGTACGCCCAACGAGGGTACTGGATGGGAGTGGGCGGGGTGGTTACGTATCCGAACGCACACGGGGTCCGGGAGGCGGTGCGCTCGATCCCGGATGAACTGCTTTTGACGGAGACGGATGCCCCGTACCTCGCCCCGCATCCGAATCGGGGCGAACGCAACGAGCCCGCGTCGGTTCCCCGGATCGTGGAGGCCTTGGCCGCGACCCGCGCGCAGGGAACCGAAGCGGTGGCCTCCCTCGTAGACCGCAACGCGCGGAGATGCTTCGGCCTTTAGCTGCCTTCCTGAGCGTGCTGCTCCTGGCGGTCCCCGGGGTTTCGCAGACCGCGGAGGACCGATCGGAAGTAGAGCAGGGCCGCTTGGCCGCCCAGCAGGTGGAGCGGATCCTGCGGGTGGTGACGGATCCCACGGTGGCGGGTCGGGTGGAGCGGGTTGGGAAGGCGGTGTCGGCTCAGACAGAACGACCGCAGCTTCCCTGGACCTTCCGGGTGGTGGAGCACCGGTTCCCCAATGCGGTGGCCCTGCCGGGCGGGTTCGTATACATCACGAGCGCCATGCTGCACCTCGTGCGTACGGACCACGAGCTGGCGGGCTTACTGGCGCACGAGGCCGCGCATGTGGCGAGGCGGCATCACCGTCGCATGGCCCAGGAAGCGCTGCGCACAAACCTCCTCGTGATGCTGGTGGCGGTGCTGGTGCGGGATCCCAAACTGGCCGCGGGGGCACAGCTTCTCGGCGGCGGGATTCTCAGCGCCTTTTCGCGCGAGCTGGAGCGAGAGGCGGATGTAGCCGCGGTGGGATACGTGCAGCGTACTCCCTGGCACCCCGTGGGCGTGCTTACCCTGCTGGAGCGGCTTGCCCGGGAAGAGAGCCTCTCCGCGAACCCTGACCCCGGGGCCTTCCGCACCCACCCGACCTGGGAGGAGCGCATCCGGGCGGTGGAAGAGGAGCTGGCGCGCCGGGGAATTCCCCTCCATCGCCGGATCTCCGCGGGGTTCCTGCAGGTGACAGCCGGCGGGTCTGGGCCGGTGGGCGAGGTGTTGGTGAACGGAGAGGTGGTGATCCGTCTTGCGGGCGGGAAGGCGCGGGCGGAGGAGGTGGCGGCTCGGCTGGATCGGGCCTTCAACGAGGATCCTTCTCCCCTGGAGGTGGAGGCGGTGGGGATCTTGGACGAGTGGACGGTGCGGATCGGAGGGGTTCCCGTTGTCGTGATCACGGATCAGGACGCGCAGCTTTTGGGCCGACCTCGACGGGAGATCGCCCAGGAGTACGCCGCGGCCCTGCGGCGGGTGATCACGGAGGACCGGCGCCGCCGGGCTCTGGGGGGTTGAAGGACTCTTCTTGCATTCCCTCGATCCGGCGCCCAGGTTTGCGTCCAGTTCCCGCAGGGCGTGCTCCAGCTCCGTAGGCTCCGTCCCGTCGTGGACCGCCAGGAGAGCTCCGGCTCGTCTCGGGTGGGCCAGGGCGCGCGAGATGAGCGCCGCGTGCAGGATCCGTCCGCCCCTCGCGCGGTGCTGCCGCCGCCCCAGGGAAGACCCCCGTTGCGGGGAGGGGCTCCCCTGCGTATGATGGAGTTCGGACGCGCCCGTAGCTCAGAGGATAGAGCGTTGGCCTCCGGAGCCAAAGGTCGCAGGTTCGAATCCTGCCGGGCGCGCCAGGCCAAGCAGGACAAGGGTTCCAGCCTCCGCTCAGGCCCACCAACCCGGCCGAAAAGCCACCGTTCGCCGGACTTGCTGAGCTCTGCGAAGGGTGCACCGAGGCCACCTTGCGGACCTACCGGTGGTGGCTGTCACACTTGTTGGCCTACCTCGACGGAGCCCAGCCGACCCGGGCCGCGGTGGTAGGGTTCTTGAGCGGGCTGCAGGGCAAGTCACTCAGCCACCGGCACCAGGCCTTCCGCACCTTGCGGACCTTCTTCCGGTGGGCTGTTGGAAGCCGGAGGCCTGCCAGAAGATCCACCTGGCCGACTCGGGCGTCCGAGCCTCGGAGCTGGTGCGGTTGCTGGTCCAGGGCTGGCAGCCGACGAACCGAAGCCTCCTGGTCCGAAGTGGCAAAGAGCGCAAGGACCGGGTGACCTTCGTCGGGCCCACCACCACCCTGCGGTACTCGCAGTTGGCGGCCAGAGACCTCCAGGAAGCCCACCGGGAAGCAAGCCCTCTGGAGCGGCTGGGTCTGGACCTCCTGCACCTGCACCGGGCTCCGCGGGGGCGTCGGAGGTAAAGCATGGACCACCCCCTGCCCAGGCCACCGCCCGGGGCCTGGCCGCAGCAACCCGGAAGAACCCACAAGAGGAGGTGCAAGCATGAGCAAGACCAAGTGGGTGCCACCCTCGGACATGCCGCCGGAGACCCTGCCGTTTGGGGCAGTGGTGGAGTGAAGACCAGACCACCCTGCCTCCGGTGCGGCAAGGCCGACCGGGTAGTGCCCATCGCGTACGGCCTGCCCACACCGGAGGCCGAGGAGGCCGCCCAAAGGGGCGAGGCTGTCAACAGAACTCTGAAACAGTTCAGTCTAGTGCCGGTGCTCGTCTCCTTCATGACGGCCCTCTCATCTCCTTCCTCGGGCGGGAATAGCCCGGGAATAGGCCGGCGTAAGGAATAAGTGGGAGGCGCCGGAGGGCCGCCTCCGGGCGTTGTTCTCCGGTGTCTTCCGGGGCGTCGCATTCGGACCGAAGATTCGACCGAAAGGAGGTGAGAGTCATGCTGGTTCGTCGGAGCCCGATCTGGGCGGAGCTGCGGGCGATCCAGCGGGAGCTCACCGACCTGGTGGACCGGATCTTCGGAACTGAGGCGGCGGCCTTCGCCGGCTTCGTGCCCGCTCTGGACATGTACTTCCAGGACGGGCACTGCGTGATCCGGGCCGATCTGGCGGGTGTTGCTCCGGAGGCCGTGGAGGTCCTGGTCCACGGCAACACCCTGATGATCCGGGGCGAGCGGAAGGCGCCTGAGGTGCCGCGGGATGACGTGGTGATGCTCGGCATCCCGTACGGCCGCTTCGAGCGCACCGTGAGCCTGCCGGAGGGCCTGGACACCGAGGCGGTGAAGGCGCAGTGGCTCAATGGGATCCTGGAGATCCGGATCCCGGTCGCGCAGAAGCTGCTGCCCAAGAAGGTTCCCGTTGAGATCGCCGCGTAGCGTGTGAGCCCGCTCGGGGTTCACCCCGGGTGGGTCTTTCTTTGTCCCCGTGCCGCAGACGGTTGTCCCCGCGCAGGGCGTGTCCGCCACCCCCAGGCCGCCAGCCCGCAACAGGGCGGCGGCCTTTTGGCTCCGTCACAGCCGCGCGAGGTGCGCCTCGAGGTACTCCTTCAGGGCGACGGCGTTGTTGTGGTCCGGATCGCGGGCCCCGAACACGAGGGTAACCGGACCCTTGCGAACCGCCTCGAGGAGCGGGCGCAGGGCTTGCGGCTTGCGATCGAGCTCGGCGAAGTACCGGCGCTTGAACTCCGCCCACTTTGCGGGATCGTGGCCGAACCAGCGGCGCAGGGTGTCGCTTGGTGCGAGGTCCCGGAGCCAGCCGTCGATCCGGGCGTCCTCCTTCCGGAGCCTTCGCGGCCACAGCCGGTCCACCAAGAACCGGGCGCCGTCCTGTGGCGTGGGCGGGTCGTAGGCGCGCTTTGTGCGGATCCTGTGCGTCATTCCGGCCCCATTCTAGCGCGCCCACGCCCACCCGAACACCGGATCAGGCGAACTTGGCCGGGAACTGCACAGAACTGCACCCTTGGGGAGGTTTGGGTTCGCACCGCTCAGGAACGCGTCGATCTCCTAGGGGTTCTTCGTGGCCCGGTCGTGGGCGGCCTTCTTGCGGGCTTCGTTCCCGGACAAGCGCGCCTCCAGGTAGTCCTTCACCGCCTCGTTGTGGCCGATGAAGAGGTCCGCGAACTTCCGGCCGGCCTCGGCCCCGTAGGAGGAGTCCACGGCCTACCCCAGGGCCCGCGCGTTCCGGATCGTCCGGACTTCAGCCACCCGCGCCTCGGTGCGGTCGCCCATCCGGGACGTGATGACCATCGCGCGGGCCCAGACGATGTGGCCGGTGAGAAGATCCCGCAGGTCCATCTTGAGGACGGCGGCCTTCTCCGGTCTGGGAGCCTGCGGGAGGGCGGCCGGGCTCAGGGAGAGGGCCACCATGAGGGCGAGCAGGATCGTCCACCCACCGCGCGGCACCGTCATCACCATCTATTTCTGCGCGATCGTTGTCATTGTTGAGGAGCCGTATCACAGGCGTGTCACGACGGTCCTTGCGCCCTCCGGAGCGACCTGCCACGATGCCGGTAGGGACGGTATGCGGGAAACCGACCGCCGGATGCGCCTCCTGGAGATCCTGCGGCTGCGGGGCGGACAGACCATTGCCGATCTCGTCCGGGCCCTGCGGATGAGCCGCAATGCGGTCCGTAACCTCCTCATGAGGTTACAGGCCGAGGGGCTCGCACGGCCTCAGGGGCTGAGGCCGGGTAAGCGCCGGCCCAGTGTGGTCTACGGCCTTGCACCGGATGCAGAGGTGCTCTTCCTGAGGTCCTACGACGCCTTCGTGCTCACCCTCCTGGAGGCCCTGGGGAAGCGGGACGGCCGGACCCTCCGGAAGGTCCTGGACCAGGTGGCGGACCGGTGGATCGCCCGGGATCGGCCACGCGTAATGCAGCACCACGGCGAGAAGCGCCTGCAGGCGGTGCGGGATCTCTTGAGCGAGCGGGGGTTCATGCCCGTGCTCGTGCAGGCGGACGGAGCGTGCGAGATCCCGGAGCACAACTGTCCTCTGAGTCGCCTTGTGAGCGAGCATCCGGAGGTGTGCGACACAGTCCACCGCTGCCTTGCGGGCCTTGTGGAGGCCGAGGTCGTGCGGGTTCGGTGGATGGCGCACGGCGACCCCTACTCGGTCTGCCGGGTTTCGCTCAGCGCGCCCCGGTACCAACCCGTCCGGCCTTCACCACGCACGCGACCAGGTTCGTCCCGAAGGCCATCATGAGGTCGCGGTAGTCGTCGGCCCCCAGCACCACCGCCACCCCGGCCTCGATCATCCGCCGCGCCGGCGCGAACGGGAGGCCCAAGAACAGCGCGGTCCCGGGGAGGAGTACGGCGACGGTGTCCGATCCCGCGAGGGAGACGATCCCGGCTTCGCTCACCCAGAGCAGGTGGTCGGCGGAGGCGGTCCCCATCCGCACCGCGAGTTCGGCGCCACCCTGGTTGCTGAACTTGTCCGCGCGGATCTTCGGCGCAAGGCTCCAGGCCTTCCCTGCCTGGAGCACGCGCGAGGCTTGCTCGGGCGTGAAGGCTTCCCGGTCGCAGAACACGTCGCAGAAGGCGGCAAGGCGCTCTCCGGCTACCGCCGGGATCATCCCCTGGCACACGAGCTCCACGTCTCGGCGGCCGTCCCGTGCCCGCGCATGCGCGCGTCGTCCGCACGATGCTGAGGATTCCCCCGCACCGGGCCGCGATCTCCTCGTACGTCGGGCCCCCTAGAGGACCCCAAAGTTCCCCTGCGCCGCGGTTGGCCTGTACGGTACCATGCCGGTGGGCGCGGCTCAGGTGCCCGCCAACCCGCATCCGTCTGCGCAGGCCGCGCCTACCCGGGCTCCAGGCCGCCCTCCGGCAGGGCGGCCTTCTTCGTGCCGCAGCGAGGCGGCATGAGGTGAGCCAAGGCGCAGGCGAGGGCAGGAAGCCCCTCTGAGCAGGAACACCCGTCCCTCGGGGCGAAGCCTTCAGGCCATCCAGGTGGCGGTGGATTTGGCTGCCTCACCTCCTTGACCGGCAGCCTGCCCAGGTGGCCCTCTTTCTGCCCACCCGAGCAGGAGGCCTGAGGGGGGTCTGTCGAAGGTCCGCAGCCAAGGAAGTGAGGGTATGAAAAGCCAAGGTTCACCCCTGCAGGACCCGCGCCAGTCGGGCGTTCCAGCCGGGCAGGTGAGCGTTGGCCTCCGGAGCCAAAGGTCGCAGGTTCGAATCCTGCCGGGCGCGCCAGGTCTGGCGAGGGCTTCCGAACTGGGGGATTTCTGCGGGGATTGTGGGCGTTCGCGCTCGGGGGAAGCCCCGTTGGGATTTCGTGCTCCTTTGCCCTAAAGGCCCGGGCCCGAGGGATGCGGAGGCCCGCGCGGACCTTGTGGGAAGCCGATCCCCTGCGTCCGACCACGGTAGCCTGCGCGATCTGTGGGAGCTGACATCTGTCAGCTCCCTCTGGTATCCTAGTGCGCCGGAGTCAGACCGCGTGGAGGTTGGAAATGGCGGAGGTGACCATCACGCCCCGGGACAACGGTCCGTACCTGGTACGGGGACCGGTGCGCTTGGTGGACGCGGAAGGGCGCGCGTGGAACCTCGACCGCGAGGTCATCGCCCTGTGCCGGTGCGGGGGAAGTGCTAACAAGCCTTTCTGCGACGGTACCCATGCCCGCATCGGCTTCCAGTCCCAGGTCCGGGCCTCCGTTCCCTGAGGGCTCGTCCGGTCAAGGGCGCAGGCGCAGCCGGGCGGTCGCACCCGCCGTGGCCATCCACAAGGCCGACAGGAGGAGCACCGGCCGGGGACCCAGGCTCTCCAGGAGCGCGCCCGCGAGGAGGGGAGCCAGGATTCCACGCACGCCGATGAGGGAGGTGTAGGCTCCCGCGTAGTGCACCACCAGGTGCGGGGGAGCAAGCTCCATTGCCGTGGTCATCCACGCGAGTTCCACCACGGCGATAAGGAAGCCGTCCGCGGCCGCGGGTCCGAGGGCCGCCCACGCAGAGGGGATGAGGGCGTAGAGCAGGGGGGTGAGGGGAGAAACCATGAGGGCTCTGCGCAGGGTGGAAAGCCCGCTGGACCGGTCAATGACTCTCCCTCCAAGAAAGAAACCCACCACGGAGGCCGCGTTGGAGGCAGCGGCCAGGATCCCGACCTGGGTGGGGCGGGCTTGGAGGACGTCCACCAGCAGCAGGGGAATTGCCGGCGCCATGGTCCACCCGCCAAACCCGAAGGCGAAGGTGGCCACGAGCACCCACCGGAAATGTCTGTCCGCCCACGCGGCATGCCACACTTCCCGCAGGGAGGGTCGGGGAGGGGGTGCGGGGAGGCGGGGAGGCCGGATGCGGCTGTGGGCCAGGGCGCCCGCCACGCCGAACAGGGCCGCGACCGGAAGGACCAGCCTGGGCCCGAACCGTTCCAGGAGAGGGCCTGCCAGGAGGGAGCCCAGGATGGAGGCGCAGCTGAGCCCGGTGCGTACCAGGCCCAGCAAGGTGCCCCGGAATTCCTGTGGGAAGAGGAGCTGCACCGTGGCCGCGTAGGCGGGGGTGGTGATGCCGTTTACGGCGTGATAGGCGAGCACCAGGATCGTGAAGGCACCCGGGTGTGCGATCGTCGGGGTAAGCAGGAAGAGGCTGCGGGCGAGCACACCCGGCCACACGAGGTAGGGAATGGGACTTCGACCGGCCACCACCACGCTCCAGTAGGCGGCAAGCAGCAGACCCACCGCAGGACCGGCAACCACCAGGGACACCAGGAGCGGGCTGGCGCCCATCCTCCGGGCGGTGACCCCGAGGAAGGGGATGACCATCCCGTTGAAGATGCCGAACAGCAAAGCCCCGGTGAGGTCCCACAGGAATGCCCGCCGAGCCCTTGGGCGCAAGGGAGGGACCCAGCGCACAGACCGTAGTATAGCGCAGGGCCGGGAGGAGAATTCCCGAAGGCGGACGAATGCCCTTCCCAGAACCCCTTGGGGAGGTGTCCGGTGGACGTCTTGCTGTGGGTGCTCATCGCCTTGCTCCTATACCTGGTGTTCTTCCAGGGCTAACGGCGAGCACCGCCGGTAGGATCCGGTTCCCGGGTCGCCGGTCGGTGGAGCAAAGGAAACCGGGTGTGGGTGACGAATCTCGCTTTTCTCAGGCACATCCCTTGGGGGTGGTGCAGATGGGAGGAGGCAGGTGGTTGGCTCAAGCGGGCTCACGGGCGGCGGTGGGATTGGCCCTGATCTGCTGGCTGCTGGCTCCCGCGGGCGGGGCCGCGCCGTCCCGGGAATGGGAGGAGGGGGTCCAGGCCGCGAGGCGAGAGGGCCGTTTGGTGGTCTACGACGCCTTTGGGGGAGCAGTTCCCACGGTGCAGTACGCCGCGGAGCGGTTCGAGGCCACGCACCGGGTGAAGGTCGAGATTGCCGTGATGCGGGCCAGCGAATCCATCGAACGCATTCGGGTGGAGCAACGGGCGGGTCGAGCCGTCGCGGACCTGGTGACCGCGGGTTCCGGGACCACCCGCCCCATGCTGGACGAGGGGGTTCTGCGTCCCTTTGAAAGGCTTCCCAGCGCTCCACGGATCGCGCCGCAGGTCCGATTAAAGGTTCAGGAGTGGGAGCTGCAGCAGTACCTTCTGCCTTTCCTGATCCAGCTGTACGGAATTTTGGTCAACACGAACCTGGTCCGCCCTGAGGAGGAGCCGAAGAGCTGGAACGACCTGGCGGATCCCCGGTGGCGTGGCAGGCTCATCATGGACGATCCCAGGGCTCCGGGAGGGGGACAGGTCCTGTTCCAGGTGACCTACCGGGCGCTGGGGCGGAGGTTCCAGGAAGAGCTCGCGGCCCAGCGGCCGTTTCTCACCCGGGGAATCGCGGACGCGGCCAGCCGGGTAGCCCGGGGAGAGTTCGCGGTGATGGCCCCCTTTGCCCTGGGACTTTACCCGCGGGTTCGCGGGGGACCCGTGAAGCTCATCATCCCCCGGGAGGGCGCCCCCTATGTCCCGCTGGGCGTCTCCCTGCCCCGGCGAAGCGATCACCCGAACGCGGCCGTGGTCTTCAGCGAGTTCCTCCTCTCCCGGGAGGTCCAGGTCCGGCTGATGCACGATTTCATCCTGCCGGTGGTGCGCGGGTATGACCAGCAGGCACCGGAAGAGGTCCGGCCGTTCCTGAGAGCCCGGCTCTGGGACACCGTGGTGGATCCCCGCGTGGAGCCTGAGTATCTCCGGAGGGCAAACGAAATCTACCGGTAGGGGAGGGACCTGAGGATGCGTCGGATGCTCCCCGCAGTACTCCTCATCCTTGCGGCGATCTGGTGGGGCCCGGAGGTGGCGGGAGGACCCGGGGCTCCCTGGGTCCAGGTGGTGGCCGCAGCCCGGAGGGAAGGGACCCTCACCCTGTACGACGGGCACGGGGGGGCGCTTCCCACCATCCAGTTCGCCGCGGACCTGTTTCAGAGAACGTACGGCATCCGTGTGGAGATGAGCGTGATGCGGGCCAGCGAGGCCCAGGAGCGGGTGCGGATCGAGCAACGGGCGGGTAGACCGCTTGCGGACCTCGTCACCGTGGGGCCGAGCCAAGCCTGGCAGATGAAGAAGCTGCAGCAAACCGTGCAGCCCCTCGGAGACCTCCCCAGCAGCAAGAGGGTGGCCGCGCAGATCCGGTTGAAGCTGCAGGAGTGGGAGATCGAGGACGTCATGCTCGTGGAAGCCGTACAGGTCTATGGCGTCCTGATCAACACCCGCCTGGTCCCTTCCGGAGAGGAACCCCGGAGCTGGATGGATCTCCTGGACCCCCGGTGGCGGGGTCGGATGATCGCGGACGACCCCCGGGCCTTCGGGGGAGGATCCGTGTTCTTCGCCGCCACCTACAAACGGTTCGGGAGGGGGTACCACGAACAACTGGCGGGGCAGCGTCCCTTCTTCACCAGGGCCATCGCGGAGGCTGCGAACCGGGTGGCGCGGGGGGAGTTCGCCCTGATGTACCCGTTTGCCCTTGGATTGTATCCCCGGGTCCGGGACCTCCCCAACGTGAAGGTGGTCATTCCCCGGGAGGGTGCGCCCTACGTGCTGCAGGGGGTTTCGATCCCGCGGGAGGTACGACATCCCAATGCAGCCCGGCTCTTCGCGGAGCTGCTCCTCTCGGATGCCGTCCAACGGAACCTCTATGAGAACTTCGTCCTCCCCGCCGTAGCGGGCTTCATCCGCCAGGCACCGTCCGAACAGCGAAACCTTCTGGGGGTTCCCCTGTGGGAGACCTCAGACCCCCCGAGGGGGGAGGAGCTCCTCCGACTCGCCTCGGAGATCTATCGCTGAGGCCCGGCCCGTGAGCGGATCGGTCGAGGTCATGGCACCTCAGGTGCGTACCCGTACGGTGCGCCGGGAGTCCGGAGGGGAGGGGCGGCTGGAGGGGGAAGTCTGCGTGGTGGGATCCGGAATCGCCGGGATCTCCGCCGCCCTGGAAGCCGCCCGACTTGGTCGGGAGGTGGTGCTCGTGGAGGCGGCTCCGTTCATCGGAGGCCAGGCGGTGGGGGCTCCCATCGGAACCATCGCAGGGCTCTTTTCCTGTGGCCCGAACCCTCATCAACTGACCCATCTTGTGGCGGACGAGCTCCTGGCCGCCCTGGAACGGGAGGACGCGGTGTATCGCCGCTACTCGGAGAAGGCCCGCACCATCGTCCTGGTCTACGACGAGGTGGTCCTGGGACGTTGGATGGAGCGGGAGGTGCACCGGCGGAGGGTCCGGGCAGTGACGGGAGCCGTCCTGCGGGAGGTGCGGCGGGAGGGAGCGAGGATCCACTCCCTTTCCTTCCTCACGCGGTTTGGGGATCTAGAGGTGAAGGCCCCCATGTACATCGACGCCACGGGGGATGCCGCGGTGGCCTGGTTCGCGGGGCTTCCCTGCCGGGAACCCGATCGCCCCATTTACGGGTCGCAGATGGCGGTCCTGGAAGGCGTTCGGGATGAGTTGGTCATGCCGGAATCGGCCTTCTTCGCCCGGATCCAGTCCGTCCTGCAGGAGAAGGGGGACCGCTACGGGTTGGGGCGCAGGGACGGGCTCGTATTCCTGTTCCCTGGGCGGGGCATGGCCATCGTGAACATGACCCACGTGCAGACTCCTCTCGAGCCGGCGGCCTTCACCCGCCGGAGCCTGGAAGGCAAGGACCAGGTGGATCGGGCGATCCGGCTCCTGCGGGAGGAGTTCCCGGAGGCGTTCGGGAAGGCACGGGTTCGGGTGTACGGGCAGCTGGGAATCCGGCAGACCCGGTGGATCGTGGGGAGGTATCAGCTGTCCGTGGAGGACGTCCGGACGGGCAGGGAATTCGCGGACGCGGTGGCCCGCACCGCATGGCCCATCGAGCTCCACGACCGGGCGGAGGGGTATTATTGGGAGCCCTTCGGAGAAGGCCACGTGCATTATGTGCCCCTGCGGAGCCTGATCCCGGAAGGGACGGAGAACCTCCTGGCGGTAGGGCGTTGCATTGACGCGGATCCCCTGGCCCTCTCCAGCGTACGGGTAATGGGACCCTGCATCGCCATGGGAGCCGCGGCCGCGCACGTAACAGACCTCTGCCTCGAGCGCTCCGTCCCTCCGCACGAGGTGGACCTGGAGGCCCTTGCCGAACGGCTTCGGCCGAACCTCAAAGATCCCGCTTCCTAAAGCTGCGGCCGAACTTGACAACCGTTCGGACTCCGCCTAAGCTCTGACCAAAGCCGGCCTGTTTTGTTGTGCCCTCCTGTGGGCTTCACGGCCCGAGCCGCAACGGTTCCCGCAGCGAAAGACCTCTCGGAACGAGGTGATGAACATGCGGCTTGCACGGCCGATCTGCGCCGCACTTGCCGTCGCGTTTTTGAGCGTACAGGGAATCGGCCCCGTCTTCTCCCAGAATCCCGCCACCATCCGGTTCCAGGACGTGACCGACCAGGTCCTCCCGTACCCGATCCGGCCGCTTGCCGGGTTGAGCCACGGTCAATCTTGGGGCTTCATCGCGGTGGGGGACTCCGACGGGGACGGATGGGACGACCTGTACATCAACGAGATGAGCATGGTCCACACCCACGACCACCAGAACATCCACGGAAGGCCGCAGTCCGGCTACCTGCTCCGGAACGTCGGGGGTCGGTTCGTTGACGAGAGCCATAAGCTTCCGGTCATTGACGAGGACACCGAGCACCGGCACGTGGCGGTGTGGTGTGACTTCGACCGGGACGGGGACCTGGACCTGCTCCTGGGGACCGGGATGGACGACGAGTTCCCCCTCGGACACCCCGAGCGGATGGTGGGAAATTTGGACGTGTGGCTCCGGAACGACGGAGACCGGTTCACGGATGTCTCCCGACAAGTGGTGGTGGAGGGCTTTGACACCCGCTCAAGCAAGGTGTTCCACGGGTACACTTGCGCGGACGTGGACGGGAACGGCTGGCCGGACATCCTGGTCCTGAACAAGTACGCTCCTGAGGTGTACGGGGTGGATGGCGGCACTCCGGTATTCCGCCTGTACCTGAACCAGGGCGGGATGCGGTACCGGGAGGCTGCAGCAGAGCGCGGGTTCCGGGATGTGGAGTACCGCACGAGCAACATTGACCCGTGGGGCCTGGGCTGCTACGACTTCAACCTGGTGCGCGGCGTGGACTGCCGGAGTGCTGGGGGAAACCTGGGCCGCTGGATCCTGAACCGGAGTAGCGGATTCTTCGACGTGAACACGGGGATCTACCGCCCGATCGCCGACCTCAACGCCTACAGCAACGACCTCGCCTGGGCGGACTTCAACGGGGATGGTCTCGTTGACCACGCGGACGCGGGCCTGCTGCAGCACACGAACATCCACGTCAACAACGGGTCCACCGCCCACAACGACGGGATGGTATCCCTTACCCGGGCTTCCGCCCCCAACCGGGTGCGTCTGCGGAGCGCTGTGGGCTTTGACGCGGACAACGACGGGGACGCGGACCTCTTCGTCACGGTGGAAGCTTCCGGGCCGCTCACGCCCGACGGGAAGCCCACGAAGGCCCCGGACCTCTTCTTCCGCAACGACAACATGACGTTCGTGGAGATGGCCCGGCAGGTGGGCCTGGACGGCGGGATCTGCGTGGGCAAGCGGGCGGATCCACGTCCGGCCGACCACTGCGCGGGTGGGGGAGGGGCGGCCGTGATGGACTTCGACCGGGATGGACGCTTGGACCTCGTCGTGAGCTCCACCCCCTGGTTCAAGCCGGCCGGTGGGGTGGAGCGGGTCCGGGTGTACCGGAACGTGACCCAGAACACCGGGAACTGGGTCGGAGTGATCGTCCAGGGTCGGGATGCGCTCGGGACGGTGGTCCGGATCGAGGCGTGCGGGAAGACCTTCGTCCGACAGGTGGTGGCCGGCACACACCACCTGGCCCAGAACACCCGGACGATCCACGTAGGCTTAGGGGAGTGCATGAACCGGCCTCATGTGACGGTTCAATGGCCGGACGGGGCGGCGCACCGGGGGGGCTCAGCCTGAACCGGTACCACCTGGTGCGGCGGTAGGGAGTTCGAGCAGGGAATCCGGATCGCGGCGTCAAAACCATCCTCAACCGTTCGGGGCGGTGGGCCGGAGGGGAGAGGAGAAGATGGACAGGCGAGCACCTGCGGAGAGTCTGCAGGGGCTAGTGGATCGGACTCCGAACCTGGTCGAGTACCTGTACCGGAATCCCAAGGGAGCCCTCCGGGCCATCTTCCAGCTGTTCCCGCCCGCAGTCCTGCCGCCGGAGTTCACCAACTGGCGGGACGAACAGCGGGCCCGGCGGGAGTCCGTGGCCCTCCTGGACCAATCGTTTCACATGAGCAACCTGTACCTGAGGGGGCCGGATACCCTGCGGCTGCTGGAAAGCCTGGCCATTAACAGCTTCCGGAACTTCGGCCCAAACCGGGCAAAGCAGTTTGTGGCGTGCTCCCCGGAAGGGTACGTGATCGGGGACAACATCCTCTACGGACTGGAAGAGCATTCGGCCGTGCTGGTCGGCTCCGAGGTCGTCCAGAACTGGGTGACCTACCACGCGGAGACCGGCGGGTATCGGGTTCGGGTGGAGCGGGATCCCGCGTGGTCCGTGAATCCCACTGGTCGGCGGACGGTGTACCGGTTCCAGGTGGAGGGCCCGAAGGCCCTGGCCCTGCTGGAGAAGGCCACCGGAGGACCGCTGCCTGAGGTGAAGTTCTTCCACTGGACGTGGCTCGTCATCGCGGGACGGAGGGTCCGGGCGCTGCGACACAGTATGGCAGGAGTCCCAGGCATGGAGCTCTCGGGCCCCTGGGAGGACCGGGAGGTGGTGCGTGCCGCCCTCGTGGACGCCGGCAGGGAGTTCGGCCTCCGGGAGGTGGGCTCCCTCGCGTACCTCTCCAGCGGCGGGCTGGAGTCCGGATGGGTTCCCAACCCGCTCCCCGCCATCTACACCAGCCCTGACCTGCGCGCCTACCGGGAGTGGCTCCCTGCCACGGGTCAGGAGGCCATGGGATCTCTGGGGGGAAGCTTTTATTCGCCCCGCATCGAGGACTACTTCCTGACCCCCTGGGAGTTGGGATTCGAGCACATTCTCCGGTTCGACCACGACTTCGTCGGGCGGCGGGCCCTGGAGGAGCGGGCAGGGCAGCGGCACCGGAGAAAGGTGACCCTGGTCTGGCACCCGGAGGACACCACCCGGATCTTCGGTTCTCTCCTCCGCCCGGGGCCGATGGCGAAGTACCTGGATCTTCCCTGGCTGCACTACGCCACCTGGCAATACGACCGGGTCCTGAGCCCGCAGGGGGCGCCGGTCGGCTTCGCCCTGTATGCCGGCTATACTTCCAACGAGCGGGCGGTAGTGGCCCTGGCGGTCGTCGAGGAGGACTACAGCCAGCCTGGAGCGGAGGTGCTCCTCGTGTGGGGCGAGGACGGCGGAGGAGTTCGGAGCGGGGCGTGGGTAGAGCCGCACACCCCCGTGGAGATCCGGGCCAGGGTGGCTCCGGTCCCCATCAGCGAGGCGGCCCGGCAGTACCGGGCCGCCATGCGGTCCGGACGCCCGTGAAACCCGAGGGCCCTTTACGGTTCTTCCCACCCGATGCTAAAATGAGCCGTCGGCGAGAGCGCCCCAGGAGTCCGGTTCCCGGAAGGAGGTGTGAGGTTGGCCACGGTTCGCGTGGGGAAGGATGAGTCCCTGGACAGCGCCCTCAAGCGGTTCCGCCGGGAGGTACAGCGCTCGGGGATCCTCGTGGAGGCCAAGCGGCACGAGCACTACGAGAAGCCCAGTGATCGGCGGCGTCGCAAGCTCGCCAAGCGAGCCCGCAAGCAGAAGGCGAAGTCCAGGTAGCTCGCCGTCCCGTTCGCACAGCTTCCGGGCTCCGAACTCGTTCGGGGCCCGGTTTTTTTGACCATGACGCTTCTGGAACGGCTCGGGGAGGATCTCAAGCAGGCCCTCAAGGCGAAAGATGCGGTTCGGGTCTCCACCTTGAGGCTTGCCCGGGCTGCCCTGCACAACGCGGAGATCCAGCGGGGCCGTCCCCTCACGGACGAGGAGGCCCAGGAGGTCCTGCGGCTCGAGGCCCGGCGCCGGAAGGAGGCGATCGAGGCCTTCCGGCGGGCCGGGCGGGAGGAGATGGCCCACCGGGAGGAGCTGGAGCTTGCGGTACTCCTGGAGTACCTCCCCACCCCGCTCTCCGAGGAGGAGCTCCGGAGGATCGTGCAGGAGGCGATCCAGAGGCTCGGGGCCAGCACGGAGCGGGACGTGGGGCGGGTGATCGGGGCGGTGATGCGGGAGGTTCGGGGTAGGGCCGAGGGCCGGGACGTGGAACGCCTGGTGCGGGAGGCCCTCGGATCCAGGCCGTAGCCGGGATGGCCAGGAAACGCCCGCGGCGGTCGGCCCCAAAAGCGCGGAGCTGGAAGCGGGCGGTGAGCGCGGGCGGGGTGGTGTTCCGTCGCGGTCCCTCCGGTCCCGAGGTCCTGCTGTTGCTCCACCGCAACGGCCGGTGGATGCTGCCCAAGGGAACTGTGGAGGCCGGGGAGACGGAGGAGGAGGTGGCCCGCCGGGAGGTGGGAGAGGAGGCAGGAGTGCATAACCTCCGGCTGGTGGCAGACCTCGGCGAGGAACGCTACCGGTTCTACTGGCCTCCGGAAAAGACCTTCTACGACAAGACCGTGCGCTACTACCTCCTGGAGTGGCTGGGCGGAGAGGAGCCCAGGCCGCAGGCAGAGGAGGGGTTCGTGGAAGCCCGCTGGGTTCCGCTGGAAGAGGCGGTGGGGCGGGTAAGGTACAGGGAGACGCGCGAGATCCTGCTTCGAGCCCGGGAGCTCCTGAAGCCCCGGGAGGAGGCAGAGCCGTGAGGGAGCCTGTGATCGGAACTCCGGACCTGGTGGAGGATACCTTCCGGAAGTACGCGGAGCACGTGAACCCGGGGCTCGTGAAGCTGTGGCGGTTCGCGGGGATCGAGACCTTGGAGTGGGAGGCCGAGGGCGCGGTGGTCCGGGACATCCACGGTCGGGAGTACCTGGACTTCTCCGGCGGTCCCGCGGTGTTCGTCGTGGGGCACCGGCACCCGCGGGTGGTCCAGGCGGTCGTGGAGCAGATCCAGCGCATGCCCATGTCCGTGCGGGCCTTACCCCGGCGGTCGGAGGCAGAGCTCGCGGCGCTCTTGGCGGAGGTCACACCCGGAGACCTCCGCTACGCCTTCTTCTGCAACAGCGGCGCGGAAGCGGTGGAAGGGGCCATCAAGCTGGCCCGCTTGGCCACCGGGAAGCCCGGGATCATCGCCACGGAGGGAGCCTTCCACGGGAAGACCCTCGGGGCCCTCTCCGCCACGGGTCGGGAGAAGTACCGAAAACCTTTTGAGCCCCTCGTGCCCGGGTTCCGGCACATCCCCTTCGGGGACCCCGAAGCCCTGGAGGAAGCCATTGGTGAGGATACCGCGGCCTTCCTGGTGGAGCCCATCCAGGCGGAGGGCGGGGTACGGATCCCGCCGGACGACTACCTCGGCCGGGTGCGGGAGATCTGCGACCGCAGAGGGATCCTCCTCATCGTGGACGAGGTGCAAACCGGGATGGGCCGCACGGGACGGATGTTCGCGTGTGAGCACGCGGGCATCACTCCGGACATCCTCACCCTCGCGAAGGGGCTCGGGGGCGGGGTGATGCCCATCGGGGCGTTCGTCGCCCGCCCCCACCTGTGGGAGGCCTTCGCCTCCGACCCCTACCTCCACTCCTCCACCTTTGGGGGAAATCCTGCGGCCTGCGCGGCGGCCATCGCCACCATCCGGGTTCTGCTCGAGGAGCGCCTGCCGGAGCGGGCCGCGAACCTCGGTGCGTTCCTGCTGGAAGGCCTGCGTTCCCTCGCTGCCCGGTACCCGGATCTCGTGCGGGAGGTGCGCGGAAAGGGCCTGCTCCTGGGGATGGAGTTCGTGGACCCGGACGTGGCGCTGCTGTGCGCCGCCGAGGCCCTGCAGCGGGGAGTGATCTTCTACTTCGCCCTTAACCGGCCCGAGGTGATCCGCATCGCCCCGCCCCTGGTGATCACCTGGGAACAGATCGAGACCGCTCTGGCGCGTGTGGACGCCGCCCTCGGAGCCGCGCGGGAGATGCTGGAAGGTCTCCGATCTGTCGGATGATCCCGCGGGAGGAGTACCGGGAACGACAGGAGCGCGCCCGGGCGCGCATGCGGGCCCTGGAGCTCCAGGCCCTGGTGGTGGTCTCCGGACCGTTTTACGAGCGCCCCGGAGATGTGGCCTATCTCAGCGGCCACCTGCCCCCCTTCCCCACCTCCGAGACCGAGCCGCCCTTTGCCGGGACCGGGTATGCCGCTGCCTTCCTGGATCACCGGGAGCTCGTGCTCCTGGTGGATACACCCAGGTACCGGTCCGACCGAGTGGTGGCGGATGAGGTACGCGTGAGCGTGGATCTGTGGGGGACCCTGGTGGAGGTCCTTCGGGGGCGGGCCGCGTGGGAGGTGGGGGTCGTGGGCACAGACGTGGCCCCCGTGGAGATGGCCCGCCGGCTGGAGGAAGCTGGGTTCCGGATGGTTCCCGCGGATGGGCTGCTCCGGTCCCTGCGCCGGTGCAAGAGTGCTGCGGAGGTGGATCTGCTGCGGCGGGCCGTGGCGTGTGCCCGGGAGGGGCTCGTGGCCGCCTGTACGGCGTGCATCCCGGGAGCATCCGAGCAGGAGGTCTGCGCGACGGGGGTTGCCGCGGCCCTCCGGGCCGGCGCGGATTTCGTGCGGTATCTCCGGGTGCACTCCGGCCCGTGGAGCGCTTGGACCACCCGCTGGCCGCCCGCCACGGACCGCAGGCTCATCAAGAGCGATCTCGTGCTCCTGGACCTCGTGGGTGCCCGGGAGGGCTACCACTTCGACGTCCTGCGCACGACCCTCGTGGGCTTCGATCCGCTGCCCTGGCAGCGCGCACTCCTGGAGGCCACCCAGCGGGCCCTGGCCCGGGCTCTTCGGACCGTTCGCCCGGGGGTTCCGGTACGTGAAGTCGTGGCCGCGGCTCTGGGAGCCTACGAGGAAGCGGGTTTGGGCGAGCATGCCGCAACGTTGCTCGGCCACGGCATCGGGCTGGAAACCGTGGAAGCCCCCTACCTCCGGCCGGAAAGCGAGGCGCGGCTGGAGGAAGGGATGGTGCTGTGCGTCGAGCCCTCGGTGTGCCTGCCGGGCCGGGGCGGGGCGTGCATCGAGGAGGAGGTGGTGGTGACCCGGGAGGGATGCGAGGTGCTCACGAGCGGCATTCCCCGCCTCCTGTGGGAGTGACTACCGGGAGGTCAGGAGGGGAGGGACCCAGAGGTCGTCTTGGGAGCCCTCCCGGAGGGCGATCTGTACCTCTTGATCCGTCTTCAGCAGGAAGGCCCGCTCCAGCTCGTCAATCCCCTGGAGGTCCTGGTAGACCTCGAACGCTTCCTCGGAGATCATGGCCCGCAGCTGGGCTTCCAGGCGTAACTTGCTTAGGAAAAACTGCTCCAGGTGGATCCGCCGGTAGAGCCACAGGTGGTGCTGGAGGATCTGCCGGAGCTTCTGCTCGTGGCTGAAGAGGAGGTCCCGACGGTCCACGAGCTCCAGGGCCCGGCGGTAGGACCGGTGTAGGTCCACGAGGAGGTCCCGGAGCTCCTGGATGAGGACTTCCGGAGCCGTATCGCCTTTGGCCGCCTGCCGGACCGCTCGGAGCACTCTCCCCTCCATCAGCCGGAGGCCGTGCGCGAGGTCCGCGAGGGTACGGGCGAGTCCGGGATTCGGGGAATGCTGGAGTTTGGTCACGCGTCTTGGCGCATTCATGGATACCCCTCCGGCACCCCCACTCGGGCTCTCTCCGTCCCCAGTTTTTGGAGAAACACCTGGCTCAGGTCTTCCGCGTTCTGACCCCGTTCGGTCCTACGCGCTCCGGCCGTCCGGAGTTCAGGGCCAGCGTCGTCCCGCCCACGGCGGCTAGGACCGCAGCACCCACCGGTCCCCACAGGGCCATCCCCAGCCCTCCGGCTCCCAGCACCGCGCTGATCCCGCAGATGCGCAGCACCACCTCGTGCGGCCGGAGCCCTGAACCCAACAGCCGGTGGGGCAGGTGGTCCTTTCCCGTGGAGACCATAATCTGGACGGGGTTCCGGAGCCCCTTCCGATAGCGCCGCCAGTGCACCAGCAGGAAGTCCCAGGCAGGGAGCGCCAGGATCACGCCCAGGGCGAGGATCTCCCAGGCAGAGTCCAGGCTGGTGGCCAGCGCCGCGCTGAGGGCTGCCAGGAGGAACCCCAACATGAGGCTTCCAGAGTCTCCGAGGAAGATGCGGGCGGGTGGGAAGTTGTAGCGCAGAAACCCCAATGACGCCCCGGCCAGGGCCGCGGCCGTGGTGGCCACCGCCCACCGCTGGAGGAAGATGGCGAAGAAGGCCAGCGCCACGGCGCTCACCACCGCCGCCCCCGATGCCGTCCCGTCCGCGCAGTCCAGGCAGTTCAGGGCGTTCGCCAACCCCACGATCCAGCCCGCGGCCAGGAGGTAGCCTGCATACGGCCAGGAAAGCCCCACGCGGAAATCGCCCAACCCGACGATAAGCACCACCACCGCGGTTTCTGCGGCGAGCTTCGCGGCCCCCACACCCCGCACGTCGTCCACGATTCCGATCAGGGCAAAGGCCGCGGCTCCCACCAGCAGCAGGACCACGTGCAGGTCGTTCACGGGTCGCGCCCACATCAGGGTGGCCGAGCTGAAGGCCAGGTAGACCGCCGCCCCGCCCAGGAGCGGCGTAGGCGTGCGGTGGAGCTTGCGGGGCGCGGGGAAGTCCAGGATCCCGGCCTTCCAGGCCGCCCACGCGGCCGCGGGCGTGGCCAGGAGCGCCAGGCCTAGCGCGCAGAGAAAGGCCAGGAGTACGCCCGCCACCTCTGTCTCTCCCGTGCCGCGAGTGTGGCTTCCAGGGCCAGAAAGGTTCGGTTCACCTCCTCCTCCTGCAGCGACGGATAGAGAGGGATCGAGAGGGCGGTGCGGTACGCCTGCTCCGTCCTCGGGAATCCCGGTACGCCCAGGTACCGATGGAGGGGCCAGAACACCGGAGGACTCGTCTCCACCCCATATGCCTGCAGCGCCTCCCGGGCCCTTGCCGCGTCCGGAACCGCGACCACGTATCGGTAGAAAATGGGGTTCGTTCCGGGCCGTACGACCGGGGGCTGCAGCCCCAGGACCTGAATCCGCTCGGCGTACCGGGCCGCGAGCCGCCGCCGGCGGTCCAGGAGGGCCGGGAGCTTCCGGACCTGCGACAGCCCCAGGGCGGCCTGGAAGTCCGTGAGCTTGTAGTTAAACCGGATCCGCAGGCGCCGCCGGCCATCGTAGTCCCGCATCTCCCGAGCCCGCCGCAGCAAGAGGTCGGAGTTCGAGAGCACCATCCCACCCTCGCCCGTGGTGATCACCTTCGTGGCGTAGAAAGAGCAGATCGCCACGTCCCCAAAGGACCCCACGGGACGACTCTCCACCGTGGCGCCTAGGGCCTGGGCGATGTCCTCGATCACGGGGACCCCGAGCCTGCAGATCCCCTCGATGTCCGCGGGGAATCCGAACATGTGGGGCACGAGGATCGCCCGGGTCCGCCGGGTGACGGCTCGGCGGACTTCCTCCACGGAGAGGTTGTACCCTCCGGGTTCCAGGTCCACGAGTTTCGGGGTGGCGCCCACGTACCGGACCGCCTGCAACAACGCCACGCAGGTGTAGCTCGGGAGGACCACCTCATCCCCGGGCCCCACACCGAGGGCGAGGAGGGCTAGGTGCAGGGCTGCGGTGCCCGAACTCGTCGCCACGCCGTCCCGCACGCCCAGAAAGCAGGCGACCTCCTGCTCGAACCGCCGGGTCAGCTCCCCCTGGGCGATCTGCCCGGATCGCAGGACCTCGGCCACGGCCCGGACGTCCGCCTCGTCCAGAGTCGGCCGGGAGTGGGGCACTAGAGGACCATGCGGTGGCATACGAACGCCTCGGCTGCTTCCACGGAGATCTCCGCGCCCCGCAGCCGTGCGAGCCGCTCCACGTTCTCCACGCTTCCGTGATGCGGCGGCGGCCGGAGCTGAGACGTGTGACACCGCAGTGCCTTGAGCTTCACCTCCAGGAACTCCGAGATGTCCACGTAAAAGTTCGGATGGAAGGGAGCGGGACTCCAGCCGAGCTGCGGAGCATCGGAGGACAGCACGAGGCGCACGAAGGGCTTGTCCTGAGGGAGGTGCGGCCGGCAGGCCGCAAACCCCGCGAGGAAGAGGGCCTCGTGGTCCTGGTTGTAGCTAGGATGAGGGAGGATCACCGCCGTGGGCCGCACCCGGTCTATGGCGTAGCGGGCCTCCCGCTCGATGAGGGTCACGAGGTCCCGCCGGGGCAGTGCATCGAGCCGCATGTGACGCTCGCCGTCCTCGAAGAGGACTTCATACCCGTCCACCCCCAGGACCGCCATGGCCGCCGCGAGCTCCTCCTTGCGCCGCGCCCCGCTCACGACCGGGTGCTCCCTGGAGTAGTGCCGGAGGTCGCCCACGGACCCCACGATCACGTACACCTCTCCCCCCTCGGCCTTCACCCTGGCGATCGTGCCCGCACACCCGTACGCTTCGTCGTCGGGGTGCGGGACGATCACGAGCACCCTCTGGCCGGTCCAAAATTCGTCCATGGATCGCGCCCATTGTAGGGAGGATCCCGCTCAGTGCCTTCTATCCAAAAGAAGGGTTTGGTTCGATCATTGGGAGGATCGCGCGGGAAGGCCGGGCTCCGGAGGAGTAGGGTACAATGTTTCGGGATGCCGTTCACGGTGGAGGACCTGCAGGATCTGCTCCGGCTGCTGGAGCAGCAGCCGCAGTGGAAGGAGGCGGTGCGGGCCGCCCTGTGGAGCGAGGCGGAGTTCACCTCTTGGCTCCGGGAGAGGCTTCCGAAGCTGCTGCAGGAGGACCCTCGCTTTGGAGCGGAGGTGGTGGGGGTCCTCCAGCAGGTCCTCAGTCCCCGGTCGGAGTTCGTGCGGGTGCTGGAGGAGATCCGAGCCCTGCGGGAGGACTTCGGCCGCCGGTTCGAGGCCATCGAGCGCACGCTGCAGCTGCACACCGAGCGGTTCGAGGCCATGGACCGTCGGTTCGAGGCCATCGAGCGCACCCTGCAGCTGCACACCGAGCGGTTCGAGGCCATTGATCGCCGGTTCGAGGCCATGGACCGTCGATTCGAGGCCGTGGACCGGAGGTTTGAGGCCCTGCAGCGGGAGATGGATCGCCGATTCGAGGCCGTAGACCGGCGGTTTGAGGCCTTGCAGCGGGAGATGGACCGCCGGTTCGAGGCTGTGGACCGGCGGTTTGAGGCCCTGCAGCGGGAGATGGACCGCCGGTTCGAGCTGCAGGCGAGGATCCTGCAGGTACACGGCAGGGCGCTCCGCCGGTTGGAGGTCGGGCTCGGTAGCCTGGGCCGTCGGTTCGGGAAGGGGTTCGAGGAGGCCGTACGGACCACCATCGAGGAGTTCGCGGGGGTCGGCCCCCTGCGGGCGGAGCGCTTGGTGATCCGGGACGTGGCGGGTGAGCTGTACGGGGTGCCCAACCAGGAGGTGGAGTTCGATGCCTTCGTCCACGACGGCCGGCGGTTCTTGGTGGAGGTAAAGGGCTTTGCGGAGCCCGAGGACGTGCTGAACTTCGTCCGGAAGGTGGAGTTCGCCCGCCGCCACCTCCCCGAGCCCTTCGAAGCAGTGCTCCTCGCGCCGTACGCCACCAGGCAAGCGGTGGCGCTTGCCCGGAAGCTCGGGGTGCGGCTCCTGATGGAGCCTCAGGAAAGAGGAACGCGAGAAAGCTGACCCTCCCCGGTTTCCCCAGAATCGACCGTTTGATTGCGAGCTTTCGTCCGGAAGGAGGAGTGTCGGGTTTTCGCGGGCCGCAGAATGAAATAGACAAGCCCAATTCCAGGAGGCCTTCAAATGGGGCACAAGGTGGGATCTGCGGCGGTTTGGGTGACCGCGGTTTTGCTCTCCCTTACGGGCGCTCTGCCGGCCTGGGCGCAGGTCCGGCCCGTGGAGGTTCCTGAGCCGGGCGGTTTTGCACTCATGGGTACCGCGCTATTTGGGGCCTTCGCGGCCCTGAGGCTGTTGAGGCGGCGGGCGTAGGGGCCTTTACCGGATGAGCGGGCCCATCCCTCCGAACGGAGGATAGACGGCCTCGTGGAGTGGGGTAGAGTCGGGAGAGGAGGAAGCAGATGCACCGACGTAGGCACAAGATCCTCTTCGGCCGCGTGGTCCTGACCGCGGGGGTGGTCATGGGGGTGCTCGCGCTCTCCGCCGCCGGGGTGCATGCCTTCACGATCATCCTCGGAGGACCCCAGGGCTACAGCGCCCGGATCACCGTCACCCAGGTGGGGCCTAACCAGCTCAGGATCCTCGTACAGAACACGACCACGCTCGGGACCTCCGTCCCCAGCGCAGTGCCAGGGAGCTGCCCCCAATTGGTCACGTCGAGCATCGCCGCAGCCTGCCGGCTGCTCGCGAGCTTCGGGTACACGTTCAATGCGATCTCTAAGAACATCACCGGCGGGTCGGCGCAGATTGCCAGTGGGTCTGTGGGGAAGGGGGACCAACCGCCGTTCAACTACTCAGCGGGAGCTGACTGGAGCGCGGAGTGGGGGTTTGGGAACAACGCGCCGATGGACGGCACGGGTAATCTCGACTTCCTGTCGACGAACGCATCACACATGACCCAGTTCGCAACTAGCCCCAACCGGGACGGGCCAAGGGGGCTTGACGGCCCGCAGGGCGGGTTGTTGAGCAGGGCGTTCACCAGTGCGGGCGGGCTCGGGTTCGTCCAGGACACCCTGGAGTTCCTCGTGAACTACAGCGCCAGCCTGACGGCTGCGGACCTCGAGGCCCTCCAGAACGCGACGTGGTGGGTGGAGTTCGGCAGTAGCGGCTACTTCCTGTGCGCGGGGCCGGACCCCCGGTGCACGCCGCCCCGGAAGGTCGCTGAGCCCGGTGCGTTCGCCCTCACCGGCACGGCTCTCGC
>Ga0079992_130619_pt1 | contig 132201 bp, 135 predicted proteins | sample FaiFalFF_MnMetaG_3_FD_69197 | JGI IMG/M metagenome (GOLD analysis project Ga0079992, IMG submission 69197) | Freshwater microbial communities from Yellowstone National Park, Wyoming, USA - Fairy Falls B (FF_Mn_B) MetaG (SPADES assembly) (version 2) | ecosystem: Environmental > Aquatic >...
CCATGGGAATTGCCAGAGGTGTTATTAGAAGAACCAGATTATAACAAATATCCTGAACTTAAAGACATTAAGGAACTTGAATATATGATATGGTAACGTCTTTGTTAACTTAAGGGTTTAGTGAAGCGTGTATAGCATGTTAGAGATAAAGTTAACACAGCCTATCTTACTACACTAGTTGTTATAAGCTCTTGTAGGATAAACAGTATTTCACTCTCCACAATTTCCACATTACTGGATCACTTGCTCTTATCTATGACTGAAGAGTATAGTTCATTAATCTCTTTTCATGAGGATATGTAAAATCTCTTGGTAGGTTGGCTGACATTGAACGATTTCGAATTTAGATAAACTAGGAGCTTCTCCATATTTACCGTCTGTGATCACTAAAATACGCTTAATGTCTTTAAAATTGGATAGTAATTGTTTGAGACATGGTTCGAGGGCTGTCATTCCCCATGTATTCTTTAATGATTCTACGATGACTGAAGGATCTTTATCTTTTGGCTCGATGAGTTGTGTGTTAAATAGAAAAATCAGCGATTGGATGTTATTTAACAGGAGTGTCTTAATTGCTTCCTGAACTTCAGCCGAGTCGTACATACCTGTCATGCTGGAGGATATATCGAATAGTATTGCATCGAATAGTCTTTCAGGCTTGTAGCCTAAGTTAATGATGTTTTCAACTATATCTTTCTTATACCAACTAATAAGCTCTGGATGAGATGGATTAAAATTTCCTATGAGTTGGCTTTTTACAGTAGTGAGTGTATTGCATTTAGAAGACAATTCGTCATAAATAAGGAAGTAATTCTTAACACTTCTTGGGCAACCAACCTCATAAGCGTTGATGATCTCGGACAAATATTTTAGTGTTATTTTCTTCCTTTGCTTTAATTCCACTAAAAGCAGCGTGTTACCCGAATTCTTCATAGGTTCTATACACACACGAAGATCGGGCTTTATACTTTTCCTTTTTTGCATACCTGTAACAGGTGTTTTAAGTTGGGCAATAAATTTGAGATTGCCCTTATCTGTACTAATGGTAGCTATTTCTGTTGTCCTGCCTCTATCAACAGTCAGTGTTCCACTGGGATCTACATTAAATAAGATGTTGAAATCTGTGAACGCATCGATAGTATGCATTGTTGCCCATACCTCGTATAGGTACCAACGATACTTCCAGAATGGTAAATTCAAAACATCCAGCAATTCCTTAACGACCTCTTCAGTTATTCTGAACTGCAACTTGCTCCAAATTTCTTTCTCGAAGTAATCAATGGCTTCTTTGGCTTTATGGGGCTCGATATTTTCTAACCTTGCGGAGCCTTGTAATAGGATCTCGTGAAAAATGGGTACTAAATCCGTTAAATCGACATATATTCCCCAAAACGGATGCGCAGAATCTATGTTGGACTCGGAATTCACAAGTTCAATACATCTTTGTATAGCTTCCCTAACCTTTATCAAAACCTCATATAACCCTCCCCGGAAAATTGGAACATTGGGCAGTTTGAAATTGGTTCCTATTCTAAAATCGACATGATTAATGGGCTGCATATCTTTGAGTCCTGCTCTAATGATACTGAATAATTTGAAAAGCTTGTGTAGGTCATCATGAGTCCAAATAATTTTTAGCTTTCTTACTCTTTGAAGAACCTCATAACTGTCTTTGAATTTGTTTATATCGAATTCTAATTTCCCATCCCGAAAAGAAAAATCAAACTTAACTAATATGTTCTCCTTAGCTCTTCTAGCACCGAATTTTTGCATGAGGCTATAGATCTCTACATACATCTTAGCGAATGGTTCAACAATTCCAAAGAAAGTGTAGACAAATTCTTCGACTTTGACCTGTTTTAATTGTTTTCTGATATTACCTTTTTCTAGTTTCAGTCTCCATTTCAACTCGTCTAAAAGCGCCCTATCCCGTCCTTCTTTGCCCGGTTCAAGACCTCTCTTACATATTTCGTCCCAAAGAGAAACAACATCCAAAATTAGTTTGCTATTTGACTTGTGTTTCACAGGTTTTTATATAGCATAAACTGAGTTATTAAGTTTATGGTATGTTGAATGTGTTATGTTAATTCCCTTACACTGCCAGAAGGGTCCAAACTCCATGGTATCGCTGGTGATATAGCAGTATGTTGGAAAAGGTAAGGAGAATAGATCGATGTAGCCAGTGAACTGGATAAAAGCAATAACCACCATTTAGTATAGTTGTATTAAACGATAATAAGCAATAACCAAAAGGTAAGGAGAATAGATTGTTAAAATTACCACCGTTCCAAGATAATCACAGATTAGTACTAATATACTAATCTGTAGTAATAATAACAAATGGTATGATGACAAAGCAACACATATATGTTAGGTTATTCTCTTCCTTCCAGAGTACCCCAAGAAGCGATCTTGTATCGCTAGTGATATCTATTCTTGTCATGGAAAAGAATCAGTATCGTTAGTGATATGGTAATTATGCTAGCAATAAGAACAATAACAGTAGAACTGTAGCAAATAATAACAATCGCTGATCTCTACACAGTGTAGAATTCGGTAATTTTAGTAATATTTACTAACGAAGGATTGAAAGAAGATAAAGACTGAAGATACCAAAACTAAAGTCTTTAGACTGAAGAACAAAGGATGAAGACTAAGAAGGAAGGACTAACTAAGAAGATCAAGGACTGAAGACAAAGGATGAAGACTAGAGACTAACTGAAGAGTGAGAGAAGGAAGGAAAGAAGAAGGAAGACTTAACTAAAGGTAGAAGGTAGAAACGACTAACTAATGACTAGAGACTGAAGACAAAGGAAAGGAAGACTTAAGACTGACTAGAGAGACTTGAGACTGACTTAACACTAGATGACTAATAACAACAGTAGTTAAACACCAACTAACTATTTACCAACTAAGGTTAGGTTATAAATAAGCTATGCAAGTAGTTAGTCTACAATCCAAGTCTTTGTCCTAGTCTTCCTTCAATCAACCAATTAACCAATCAAAAGTCTCTCACAATTACAAGTCTAGTCTAACGATTGGAAAGTCTCCAATCCTAATCCTAGTCATGGTTGCAAAGTCCTAATCCTAGTATGGTCATAGTTGCAAGTCCTATTGCTAGTAAGTAGGTTGCTAGGAAGAAGAAGGAAGAATAATTTAGGTTAGGTAGATAGATAGCAGTAGGTAGTAAGTAGGTTCTGATATACAACTCGCTAGTGATGACTATCCTAATGCTAGTGATGAATGGATGGTTGGATGAATGAATATTTGTGTTGCGCAACTTTGCCTAGTAACCATCTATCCATAGACAGATAGATAGTAGGTAACATCCAACATACTTCTAAATTAAATTAAATTTGGTATCCTAGGCAAATTGCGCATCCATCTCCTATCTCTTCTAGTCCAATCGGTTAAGTTCAGTCCAGTATAGTTGGTTGGTTGCGAGTACTATTCTTAGTTAGTTGGTTAGTTAGCCTAGGTCTAAGTCGCAAACAATCCAACCTATCTATAATCTCTTTCTGTTTTGCAGTTTTGCAAGGAATCAAAAATGCAGATATTGTTAATGATACTATGTTTTAATGTAAAACCTAGTTAGATGATGTAATCATGGTTCTAGGTTATTGGTGTTTAGTCGGTGTTTTTCTGTTTTTCTGCATTTCCACTCTCTTTCATCCGACCTCTCATTTTTCTTTCTGTCCAAGTTGGTTCTCATTCTAATTTCTGGATTCGTACCAACTTCTAACTTTTTGCTAAGAAGGTAAACGGAAGATATAGCCTTGCAAAACAGCAAAACAGAAAGCGTAAAATATAGGAAGAGAAAAGGAACGGAAATTAGAATAGGAACGAACTATAACAAAATGTTAAGGTTAGGTAAAAGAGGATGGAAATGTAGAAAAACAGCAAAACAGAAACAAAATCAAAACTTACTGTAACTACCATTCTCTCTCCTATCTAGTTTTCATTGGTAAAATAAAATTTTGTTTGTAATACTTGTATTTTTGACCTTCTGCAAAACTGCAAAACTGACTTTGATGATGAACGTACAGTAAAAATTGATGAAGTAAGTAAGGACATGTTGGACTTGTTTGCTTACTGCAGACTTAATGAAAGAAGGAAGAAAAGGAAGGACGGACAAGTATCTTGCTTATCTATCTAGCATACTTTTTGGTCTCTATACCTTTTGTACTAAATAATACAGTCTCGGTTGCTAACAGTTGATGTTGTTGATGATGGTTACTGATGATGGATGGGTAATGATGAACGCTGGTGTTATTGGTCAGCGTTGATGACGCTTGTCTGTTGATGATGGTTGCACATCCATGCCTAGGATACCGTGTACCTACTGCTGATTGGTTGTAGTAGAAGGTATGTTAGGCAAGCGGTGCATCCTTATCCTTCAACCAACCTTCAACCAACATCCAGCTTCAGTCATCATCAGAGATCAGAAGAAGGTAGTAGGAGATAGGTAGGTAGATAGGTAGGTAGGAAGGGCGGATGAAGAAAGATATACAACTGATTGTTGTGTTGTGTTATGACCAACTTGTAGCAAACGACCAACCGACCTAACGTTAGGACCGCAAAGTTCGTTTGATAGTACCGACTACTACCTACATACCTACGGTAGTTGGTTACACTTCATCCATAACGTATCAGTAATCACTTAACCTTCACTAACAGCAATAGTAGTAGTATGCATAACAAGCAAGTGTTCCTTGAATCCTTCCAGCGATTGGAAGAATGACCTACAGTTTTTAACTGGACATCTGTAGAAGTCAAAGTCATTTATTATTACCTTACATGCTTCTGGATCAACTGTACTTATGTCAATAACGACTTTGTTATTGTTGCTACCGTTACCATTACTATTACCATTACCGTTACTGCCACCATCCTTACCATCCAGTATATTCTCTTCCTTAACCTTATGTTCTTCTATCAGATGTCTCTTTAGTCTATCTGCTTTGTCAGTACAGTACCAACACATAGGACACTTGTAGTAATGTCTCTCAGTTTGTTTACAATCCTCCAGTCTAATGGTTATGCTGCTATAGTCATCCTTATCGTTAATGATGTTGTTATTGGTATTAGTGTTAGTATTACTGTTATTGACGTTGTTATCAGTATCATTAACCATAGGTTTGTAACTAACATTAAGGTAACCATACATAGTTGCTTTTTGACTTGCATCTTCTAGTCTAAGGTCTAGGATGTCATCATTACACTTTTTGGTCTTGCTTCTGGTCTTGATCTTAGTCTTAAATATCTCTTTAATATGTAGCATGATGAAGTATGAGTCATCATAAATCTCATTACAATGCATACATTGGTAATAATGGTTACCTAGATGTCTAACAGAAGCAATTAACTGGTTACGTATATAGACATTAGCGATCCTACCATCTGTAATTGTAATGCTGTTAGGATCAATGGTCTTCTTAATGATGGTCTTCTTAGTGTTGCTTGTATTGCTATCATTGATATTGCTTACAGTAATGCTTGTAGTCATAACCTTCTTATGGTTCTCCTTCATCTTCTCAATGTAGTAAGTCCAACCATAGTCTTCTGTTATAGGATAGAACTTCTGTAATAACCTAATGAATTCTTGAACCTTAACTGTCATACTATCAGCGTTAAAGGTACCATAGTTCCTAGCATGAGCATAGCATACATGCTGTGATAGCATGTATGGTGATGTGTACCTAACGCTATCGTTACACAATGGACATCTGAAGTAACCTCCATTCTCTTCACTGAAGATGGCAAAGAGTATCTTGTCAAACATCTCTCTATCTCTATCTCCATCAGTATCTCTTGACGCATCACTTGACACGTTTGACGTATCGCTTGATGCATCGCCATTGCCAGCACCGCATGGTTCGCTTGCTTGCATCCCAACGCATTCACCGCTTCCTCCAACATCCTTTGCGACACTTGCAACGCTTGCGGTGCTTGCAACGCTTGTAACGTCTGCAATGTTTGCAATGTTTGCAATGTTTGCGATGCTTGCGTTGCTTGCGATGTCTGCATTGCCTTCGGTGTCTGTGGTGTCTGCGATGGTTGCGATGGTTAAGTCCTTAGCGTTCTTAGCATCCTTAGCGTCCTTAGCAATACTAGCGATGGTTTCTTTGCTGTTGCTGCCGCTGTTGGTGTTGGTGTTGTTGCTGTTGGTGTTGTTGGTATCAGTATTGGTATTGGTATCGTTGTTGGTATCAGTATCGGTAACATACTTGTAACCTATTAGCATCAACGCATTCTTCCTTTTAGGATCCTTCTTTATCCTATCTGGTGGTATCTTCTCTCTTATACGTCTTCTGAAGGTGTCTAGCGAGACTGGTTCAAGTTCATTGGTAACACACCAGACTTTGTAGTTGTTGTACAGTCCTTCGCTTATGTCTATCTGTCTCTCAGTATCTCCTACATACTCCAGTCTTTCGTCAAGATACCATTGTATGTTGTCTTGTTCGTACCATACCGTTTTGGTGAAGTATGTTATCTCTTCACATTCGTTTATTAGTCTATCGATACCTTTACTTAATGCTAGTTTAAGCATCTCAAATAATGCAAGGTAGCATTCTTCTCTTCTTTTTCTTTCACCTTCACCATCACCTTCTCCATCACCATCTCCTTCTTCCAGTATCCTTTTCAGTATATATCTATCAACTTCTTGGAACTTTGCTTTCAGTTCTACTACTACAACTCTATCCTTCATCGCAGCTGACTTGTCGGTGAAGACTGGATAATGGTTCGTTAGTATGAACATTGAACCTTTAATTTTAGGTCTTTGTATTTCGTTTGAATATAACAATCTAGTCGTAAATGGATCACCACCAGTCGCAACTTTCAGTTGGTGTTCACCAAACCTAACACCTTCTTCAGGTTCTCTGACAAAGATCATCCTTGCGTCCTTAGCGTTTATCCATTCTGGTGATGGTGTCAGTCTTCCACCTTCCTTCTTATCTTTAACAAGTAAGGATTCATAAGGTAGTTCTTTGCATAACCTTTCACCTAGCAGATTAACGAATAGGTTTGCTAGCGTACTTTTACCAATGTTAGTGAAACCATACAAGAAGTAAACCTTCTTCCTAGCAGTATCATAAACAAAGAACACATACGACATATTTGCTAGTAGTGTTTGTGCTTGCTTCTCATTGTTACCGTTTATCTCCAAGAAGAACTTCCATAACCTTGTAGATTTTACAAAGTCTAGGTTGATGCTATTAATATCTGCATTTATCTTGTCTTTTATCCTTGCTGGTAAGCAACTTTTTACAAAATACTTGCAAGAAGGTTCTAAAACCTTTAATATAGGTTTGGTCTTTGGTGTTGCATCAACATAAATAATGCAGTCCTCAAACACAGTCATCCTATCGTAGTCTGTTAAACCATAGGAATCTGGTTGGTTGAAAGGATCACTACTGCTATCGTAATAACACTTAGTCTGTAAGTATTCAATCATCTTCTTCAGTCTGCTAGGATCATGTACATACTGCATATATGCAAGAAGTCTTAATGATATGTCATCTCCTCGTTGTTCATCTTCATCTTCTTCATCTTCTTCTCCATCTCCATCTCCATCTTCTAGTTCTGGTTCTTCTTGTCCTACTTGTTCACCTTCTGGTTCTCCTTTTTCTTGTCCTTCTTCTGGTTGTTGTTCCTTCCTTGCTTCATAAATCTCAAGTATTAACTTGCTTATGTAACCTTTTAGCAGTTTTTCTAGTACTTTAAGAAGCGTTATCTCATCTATCTTCTTATAATAACTACCAGTAAAGTAGTAAAATGCATCTTCTTCTGGATCGTACTTCAGTTCATTTGTTATGAATGGTATCTTTGCATAAAGATCGCTATACAAGTCTGATATGTAATGCGTGTTTGAGTTGCTAAGTAATTGTAAGTATATATCTTCTACTTCTCTTATGTTAAAGTCTAAGACTTCTGGTATATTCTTTGCGTTCAGTATCTGTGTGTTATGTTCCAAGTCTTCTTTATATCGTTTTATAATTTCTATAAACATCGGATTCCGAATTAGAAGCAGAAGACCTTTTGCTCTCTTTGTCTTCCTTCTTGCTTGTCTTAATGTTTTGTCTGCTTTCTTTAACGCTTCTTCTATTATGTTTTTACCTTTACCTTTATCATTACCTTTACCATTACCAGCAGACTTATAGTAGTAGTCCTTAACCTTCTTTGCTTTCTCTTCACCTATGTAGTTCTCTATACTGTCATCTAACGCTTGTTTTTGTCTGTATTTTGCGTACGTGTTTCTTGTAGTTATTAGTCTGTCTTCCTTCTGTTCGTCATGGTAGAAGGTTGCGATGCAAGCATTCGTCATCAATGCTACTATCTCTGGTCTTCCAGACTTTGCTTGGATAGCAGATAGTGTATAGATGATGTTGTTTCTACTACCATCCTTGTAGTCATCTTTTACTATTTGTATGAAATTTAAAGCGTCAATCACAGCTTGTATCGCATATTTTATACGCTTCAATTCTACTTTTGCAAGTTCGTTCTGCAGTTCTCCATAACCTTCTCCAGCAACTACTGTTAGGTTGCTTTTTATTCGAAATTCTACACCTATCTCTTGACCTAGTATATTGAAGTTTTTCATAACAGTATCTAGCGTATCGTATATCTCGTCTGGATTACCATCTACAAGAAGGTATAGGTGGAGACCGCATTTCGTCTCATTACACATGGTTAAAGGTATGTGTTCCTTGATCATGTTTACAACATCGTTATATATCTGCTTGACACCTTCTTCATCTTTAGGTCTGTTCTTAACATCTATATCAATGGATATGAAGACTAGACCGTTGTACTGCTTTCCGTTGAAAAATGCAATCGCTGGATTCGGTGTCTCATCTATAAGTTCAAATATCCTTTCCAATGAGAATCTCTTCTTATTGTCAAAGTATTCTTTTATCGGTTCGTGTCCAGCTGGTCTCTTATTTCTCTTTAAAGGATCAACTATACCATCCTTGACTTTTGGTTCTAATGCGTACACAGCAAGGTTAAATCCTTTGTTATACCATACAGTAGCAAACTGCTTTAACCTCTCTCTTTCTTCCTTTGTTGCTTCTCGCTTCAATCCTTGCATCTCTCTCACCTACTATATAATATAGCAAATCAAGCATGTTCTTACAGACACTTGCGTAAGGTTGCCAAGCATAGCAGTAGTAATGGTATACCATCCTTGTGTTACATTATCACTACCATTAACGTAATAGTAATAGGAATAGAAGAAGAGGAGATGGTAACCTCTCCTTGTATTCTGCACCAATGTATTCCCTAATGCTGATTCTATTGCTCTTAGAAGATTCTTATCTTGAACATCTATATCATCTATGCCTATAAGGATCCTACCATCTTTATGCTTGTATAGAACTATACCATAGCCTTGCTCTACAAACCTTATCAGCTCTTCTAGTGTAAAGTACTGGTTGCTATCAAAGTAATCAGCAAAGTTTGGTACTGCTAGCTTCATTAGTATTAGGTTATACCCTCTAGCATAGAGTATTCTAAGCATCTCTATCCTATACTTGATCTTGTCATTTGTGCTATCACTGCTACCCATCATCATAATATAATGGGTAAAAATGCAAAAATACGCATGGAGTTGATAGGTAAAGATGGAGTGGGAAGGGCATACCTAACTACCTACTTACCTACATACCTAACATAACCTACTTCTTACTTACTTCAATGCTATACAGTTATCATGCTGCTATAGGATGTTCATAAATTGAGGATTTTGCATATTTTAAGACTAGTCTTAGAACTGCTAAAAATTGCTATTTATGAACATGCCATTTAGGGGCTCTGTTAACTTAGTGCTTAATGAAGCGTGTACAGCATGCTAGAGATAACGTTAACAGAGCCTATTTATGTTTAGCAAAGGTTATTTATAGCATAGACACCTCCAAGGTAGTAAGCCTATAGTAAGATGAGTGCTATGCTATGGCTAACTGTTTATAGCTTAACCTATGCTTTGCTTGCTCTAACAAAATTCAACTATTATAATATGATGGAGAGCAATCATAATTATAAGGATAAGGATAAGGTTAACAGTAATGGTAGTATCAATGGTAATGGTAGTAATAGCAATGGCAATAATAACGATAATAACGATAGTATGCTAGATAAGCAACTGTTACATAAAATCCTTGATTTATGTAAAAGCCCTAAGGTACCAGATAAAGCAACTGTACGCTATGAGTATGTTAAGGTTAAATGCAAAGGCAAAGGTGAAAGCGAAGGTGAGGTTAGAGTTAAGGTATATGGTCCTTACCTATATGCTTACTGGAGGGAGAATGGTAAGTTAAAGAAGAGGTACATGGGTAAGAGCATCAACGATTACATGTTAAGGGTATTAGCATACGAGTATGATGTAGATGCTAACTTCTTAAGGGAGTATAGGGTAATGAAATGGTTAGCAGAGCATGGTGATAGATATATGTACACTCTATTATATGCATTGAATAGAGTAAATGACCAAGCATTAAAGAGAATAATGCGTAGATATAAACTTATGATATATATGCATATAATTGATAGGCTAGAGAGCGATGATGAGTTTAGGAGGTTCTTATTAGATGAACTATAGTAATAATAATAATAAGGAAGGTTGCTAAATTATCTGCTATTTATATAACAATATTAATACAGCATAATACTTACTACTACTTACCTTTACTAAAATTATCATAAAATATACGATCATGGAAATAAATTTATATAAGAAAATCATAAAAATATTCATGAGCATAAGTATACCAGATTCAAATTCTAAAGATATAAGGCAGAGGCCTAGGGTTCTTGATTTTGTAAAGTTGGATGGGTTAAAGATACTAACAGGCTGTGTTCCAAAAGATTTCCTTAAGTTCATGGTAAAGGAGCTTGTAGATAATGCATTAGATAAGGAAGGCATAAAGACAATAACAGTTGAGATTAGAGAGGAGAATGGCTCATTAATGCTAACAGTATCTGATGATGGTAAAGGTACTTTTAATCGTGAGGTTATAGAGAAGGTACTAGACTTTACAAGGGCACCATCAAGTAAGCATGGATGGAAGATTGTTAGCAGGGGTAGATTGGGTAATGCATTACAATGCTGCTTTGGTATATCTTATGCATTATGGGATGATGATAAGAGGCCAGAGTATACTGTTGAGATTATAGGCGATAAGAGGTACTTGATCGGTTTAAGACCAAGCAATGAGAATATAAACCATGTTATAAAGGAGGTTAGCAGAGACAGAGGAGAAGATGATGATAACAGCAATTACAATAGCGGTAATGGTAATATCAATAGTAATATTAACAATAGTAATAGTAATCTTACAACAAGCTTATCTTTCAGATTACCTTTATATGGATACACTCCTCCTTTTAACATGATAGAAGGTATTTCCAAAGTTAACCCTCATGTTAACATAATTTATAAAGACAAAGGTAAGGAGTATCACTTTAATGCTAAGAGAGATGCATTGCAGATAGATAGTGAGACAAGCATCCATATGTACACTCTTGAAGACTTTAAGAATCTGGTTAATGAGTGCAAGGATATGACTATAATTAAATTCCTAACAAACTTCAAGGGTTTAAAGAACCGTGAGTATGCTAGGAAGATCTTAAATGAAGCAGGCATAAGTGCAAGTGATGGACAGAGGTTATCTGAACTAAGCAATGAGCAGATCAAAGAGTTATACAGGGTTATGAGTGCTAAGACTAAACCTATTAATCCTAGGAGACTGCCTATACTTGGGGAGGAGTACTTTAAGAGTATTGGTGCTAAGGAGTACAAATTAATATATAGCAAATACAAAAAGAAAGGCAAACATAAAGAAGAAGGTGTAGATATCCCTTATGCTATTGAATTTGCATCCTTCAATTCTAACAAGGGTATAATACATGAGTGCATTAACTTTACTGCCTCAGATGGTATACCTTTCACAAGATACGTATATGGGGATAAGAACCAAACATTACATGATGTGATAAGGGATAAAGGCATAAAAGTACTCATCCATCTTGTATGCCCAAATATAATATGGCTTGATCAAGCAAAGAGAGAATTAAACACAATCCCATTTGCAGATGATATACTAAAAGGTGTAAAGGCTGTATCAAAGCAGAGATACGACTCAGGGTTTGATGATTATGAGTTGGTTAAGTATACAAAAGAGATAATGGAAACTTATCCGAACCTTAAATTTACAGTAAGGCAGATATTCTATCAACTTGTATCTAAACATGGGTACCCTAACACTAAATCAGCATATAACAGGCTTAGCAATGTACTTACTAAGGCAAGAGAGGATCGCTTAGTTGATCCAGAGCGTATAATTGATCAATCAAGACCAAAGTATATGCATGATCCAGCATACTTAACATCTAAGGAAAGTATTGATGCATGGTTTGATTCAATAATTAATGGGTTTGATCTTAACAGATGGGATAATCAATCTGTTTATGTTGAGTGCTGGATAGAGAAGGATGCATTGGCACGTGTGATAAAGCCAGTATGTGAGAAGTATAGGGTACCGTTGATAGTAGGAAGGGGTTACTCATCATATACACAGATATACGAAGCGGCAAAGAGGTTCCCTAGGGGTAAGAAGGTTGTAATACTTTATTTAGGTGATCATGACCCTACAGGGTTGCATATAGAGGAGAATCTTAGGGATAGGCTTAGAAAAGAAGCATGGAACGTGTTTAAAATCTCTGCTTTTCTTTTTATAGAGGTTAAGAGGATTGCATTAACCACAGAGCAGATAAACAGATACAATCTACACAATCTATACTCACCAATGAAGAAGGCTTCACAGAAGGCTGAAGAGTACTATAGGAATTTTGGGGATAAGGTATGGGAGTTAGATGTACTAAGCCCACAAGTGCTTATTAACCTTCTAGAGTCTGCTATTAAAGAGTTAATAGACTGGGATAGATGGAATGCTAGGGAAGAGGAGGTTAAAAGATACAAAGAGTTCATAGAAAGGGAGTTAGGAGTATATAAGGAGACCTTAAGCAAGAAGATAGAATCGATAGATAATAAGGGCTAGGATAAAGGTAAGTTAAGAAGGTCTAATCAATCCAAATCTAATCAACCAAATCAATCAAACTCAAGAGGTATGTTAAAAAATTGAATTTTTGTTAGTTTATGGACTAGTCCATAAACTTCATTTTTTAACATTACACTAAGCAAGTAAGGAAGAAGACCTTCCAACTACCTTTAAGTATACTCGTTGGGTCTCTCTAGCATTTCCCCTTTATATTATGATGAGTATAGCAAGGGTAAGCAATAGCAAGAGATGCAAGGTTAAGGATGTATCATTAATGAGTATAGATGAACTGCTTAGAGAGGCTATAGATAGACTGCAAAGGATTGAAGGTATTATAAGAGAGTTAAAAGAAGAAGAGAAGTAAGAAGGGTAGAGGTAGGAATAGGAGGAAGGTAATTAGTAATAAGCATTAGGCATGCTATGGTTAGGATACCTTATCTTCTTATCTTGTTTATCTAATCTATCTATATTACCTTACCTTACCTCAACTCTTCCTTCCAGTCCTCTTCTCTTAATTGATGTCTTATACCATTAACTATCTTGTTCAATGTTAATGTTACAGTATATAGCATGAGCATGAATGAGAGGAAGCATATATCCATTCTAGGCTTTGTAGCATTGCTGTTGTTACTGCTGTAATTGTCATACTCCGTAATGGGTTACTATTGTATTGCATCTTTTTCTATCTCATTTAGGACTTTTATTTAAATTTCTCTGTCTAATACCTAGTTCTGTTAACTTAACCACCATCATAGTTGAATATTCTTATGAACTTGCTTAAGTCTATCCTTGCATTAAAGTATATTGTGAATACTTTAAACCAGTTAATAATAACATTATTGATATCCATATACTGTAATCATTTCCATATAGCTACATATGATCTCTTTATTTATCAATGGTTCTAAGCATTTAGATGCTAACCTTAAGCTCCTTGCTGAGTAGTAAAGATATATGGCATATATCTTAAGTAGATATGGTGTTCTATTACGTATTGATAACATGATATAATTTGGTATAACTTGTTCTTAAGTTAACAGAACCTAATACCTTTTAGTAATAATATAAATAATGATGGTAGATGGTAAAATAATAAAAAATAAAATAAGATAAAGAGGATAGTAGGTAGTAGTATTGGTTTATCCTTTGTTTATTACTATTACCATTACTACTACTGCTATTGCTACTGCTTATTACTACTACTACCCTTCAACCTCCTTGCTAACTCCTCTATTACTACCCTTAACTCTTTAACCTCACTCTCTAGCATCTTTACCTTATCCTCCCTCTCTTTCCTTGCCTTATCTTCTTTCTTGCTTAACTCTAATGCAAACCTCTTATCAAGTATTAGTGAGCAGTTGTAGCATACCTTTGCTGTTGGCTCATTTATTGCATTGCATCTATAGCATCTAATAGGCTCAAGTATTGTATTATTATTGCTGCTGCTACTGCTATTATCAAGTAACCCATACCTCTTCAGTACAGCATTATGCTGATCACTGTTTGCTAAATGTATATACCTATTCCTTATAGGTGAGCCCTTAACCCAGTTACCATAAACCTCTGTTATAGCACTACCATATGTCTTCTCATACTCTGTTAATGCTGAGTGCCTAAATAGGTAAAGCCATACATCCTTCTTCTTCTTTATACCTGCTACCTTTGCTAATTCTTTTACAAACATCCTTAGCCTATTGTATGATACCCTTCCCTTACTCTTGCTATACCATAGATAAGCATTAGGATCATCTTTAGCAGGATGCATCTCTAGCCATTCTAGCAATGGCTTGTATGATAGTACTAATGTTAGTGTCTTAACCCCAGTCTTACCTGTAGTAGTTATCCTAACATAGTTATCATTAACCTCAACATCCCTTAACCTCATATTTAATAACTCACTAGGTCTAGCAGCAAACTCATACATAACATAAAGCATAGCCTTATCCCTTGTAGGGTATCTGCTTACCCTTGGTATGCACTCTATTAGTTTATCAAACTCCTCTCTAGTTATTAGATCTGATGCCTTAACCTTTTCTTCTTTATCTGCCTTTCTCTTATATCTATCTGGGTGTATATGCTCTACCTCGTAGCAGTACTTTACAGTTTTGCCATCTGGTATTGTATTATGCTTTGCATAATGCACCAAACGCTTCAATGCTCTTAATGCTATTGCTATAGTTGAGTAACTCCATCCCTTCTCTAGCATTTTACTTGCTATCCTATCAACATCCTCTCTGCTCCAATCCTTTATTGGCTTGTTATTATTATCGTTATCGTTATTATCATTAACCTTAAGTATCTCATAAGCAAACTGTACATAGTTTACTATCTTTGCATCTCCTACACCAGATAGCCTTAATGCATCTGCAAACCTATGGATAAGATCAGCACTCTTGCTATACTCATCCTCTATCCTCCTTAACCAATACTCTATCCTCTGCTTGTAGTTGTACACACTCATACCAATATATAATGATGGGGTCGAGGGGACTTGAACCCCTGACCTACGGGTCGCTGCAGCTCCAGAGCCACATCATCCTTATGTCAGATGACCCTTTTCCTCTGGAGCCCTTTGCGGTATATTGTATATACTGTCGCCCTGCCTTGCTAGGCTACGACCCCTAGAGTTTATCCTATTTTATTCTAAAGTATCTTTTGATATATCTACTTATTTACCTTCCCTTCTTATGGGCAACCTTCTTATGCCTCTCAAGATGCTCTTTATCACTGAACTCAAGGTTACAGTATGAACATATGAAAGTGTTCTTACCCTTTGTACTCTCGCTCTTTCTAAATAGGTTCAAGGATTATGAGTTGCCTGTTATTAATAATAAACCTTTCGATATAGTATTTATCTTCTTAAAATATAAAGTATAATATTATGATGCTCTCAAAGAAGGTAATATTGGCAAGTATAATAGTTGCTATTATAACTATAACTCTATTTGCCTTACAAGTAATCTTATCATCCAGCAATGCTATATTAACAACCAATTCCAAGATGAGCATACAATTCACAAAGGAGGATATGAAGAGGATAGGCTTTGGTGTAGTTGAGAGGGTAGCAGCAGAGAGGCTTGAGAGGATAATTATAAATGATGATGGTAAAGGCTTTTATACAATGCAACAGGGCTCAAATACTATACAGAAGGAGTTTACCATAGATAACGATACACTGAAGAGGCTAAGATCCCTTATAAATGATTATGGTTTACTCTCAGTAAACATAAACAAGGAGTCTATAGATGATGAGAATGAGTTCTTACGCTATACACTAAGCATAACTTTAGATGGTAATACTAAGGTTATACGTTGGGTTGAGAGGCTTAATGTAGATGAGATGAAGCCTGCAGATGTACCACCATTACTTATAAGGGTAAGGGATTCCTTGCTAAGCATAATGTCAAAGGCTAACTAAATATATATTATAGTGTGAATAAGCATAGAATATATGATATCGTTAGTATCAACAGAGATAAGTGCAAAGGGTATTAGGGTTGATACACTAAACAATCTAACAATAACTAAAGGTACAACTCTACTCAAGCGTGGTTTTGCACACATGCAGAAGCATGGTGTTATAATGGATGTTACCAATGTAGAGCAGGCACAGATAGCAGAGGATGCTGGTGCAGTAGCTGTTATGGTATTAGATAAACTCCCTTACGATGTAAGGAAGGCTGGCGGTGTTGCTAGAACAGCAAGTATAAAGGCTATAGAGGAGATAAGGGATCATATAACCATACCTATAATGGCTAAGTGCAGGATAGGGCATATAGAGGAGGCTAGAGTACTTGAGGCTGTTGGTGTTGATATGATAGATGAGTCTGAAGTACTTACACCAGCAGATGAGGAGAGGCATATATGGAAGTGGGACTTTACTGTTCCATTCGTTAATGGTGCAAGGAACCTAGGCGAGGCATTAAGGAGGATAGAGGAGGGTGCATCAATGATAAGAACAAAGGGTGAGCCTGGCACTGGGAACGTTGCTGAGGCTGTTAAGCATATAAGGATATTAAATAATGAGATAAGGAGGATAAAGAGTGTTTATGAGGATGGTGATATGCAGGAGTTGGTAAAGATTGCTAGGGAGCTAAGGGTATCCTATGTTTATGTTGAGGAGACTGCAAGGCTTGGTAGGCTACCAGTGGTTAACTTTGCTGCTGGAGGGATAACAACACCAGCAGATGCAGCACTGCTAATGAGGTTAGGGTGTGATGGTGTATTCGTAGGCTCTGGTATATTCAAATCACAGGATCCATTGGAGAGGGCTAGAGCAATAGTCATTGCTACAACATACTGGGATGATCCAAAGACAGTTTTAGAGGCACAGAGGATGATAGATGAGAGCAAGTCTATGCTTGGAATGGATATAAAGACCCTTGAGTTAAGGATGCAAGAAAGGGGTAGTGAGGCTTAATGAGTAATAAGAGCATTAGCAATAACAGCATCATCATCATCAATAATAATAATAGCAGTAGGCAAGTAAGCATAGGTGTACTTGCATTACAGGGCGATATAGAGGAGAATGTAAGTGCTACAAATCAAGCATTAAAGGCACTTAACATTGATGGTAATGTTATGCAAGTTAAATATCCAGAGCAGGTATCAAAGATAGATGGTATAATTATACCTGGGGGTGAGAGCACTGTTATAGGCACATTAGCAGCATTGAATGGCTCACTCAAGGTATTAAGGGATAGGATAAGTGAAGGTATGCCAGCATTGGGCATCTGTGCTGGTATGATAGTATTAGCAAAGAGAGCATACGATAGAGTTGTAGGAGAGACTAGACAGAAGTTACTTAACATACTAGATATAACTGTAGAGCGCAATGCATTTGGTAGGCAGATGGACTCCTTTGAGGCTTACCTTAATATACCATTGCTTGGAGAGAAGCAATTTAAAGGTGTATTCATAAGGGCTCCAGTTATAAAGGATTATGCAAGTAATGTTGAGGTATTAGCAAGGCTTAACGATAAAGTAGTTGCTGTAAAGCAAGGTAATATAATAGGTACATCCTTCCATCCAGAGCTTGCTGATGATGTTAGACTGCATATGCACTTTCTTAAGATGGTTATAAACTATGTAAAGCACTAATCTTATCCCATCTTATATTATATTATATTAATATTGCTCTTTGGTTTAATATGTAACATCATCCTTATTTTTATTTTATAACAAGTTATCTGCTATGGGTTTTATAGGATATGCACCACATACCCTACAGAATCTAGCATTAGAATTTATATAGGAATAGCATGAGGGGCATCTATACTTATGCTCAAGGTAATCATTTGCATAATCTCCCTTAGTATAGTATGGGGAGTCAAAGAACCTCCTATAAACCTCATAATAGTATAGATGCTCCTTATCCCTTACGCTTACATGCTCATTGCTTATATAGTAACTTCTCTTGCTCTCAAAGTAAGAATCCTCTATAATACTATTAAGGTAATCCTTTATAATACTTGTGTTTGCTCCCTGCTCCATAGCCATCTTATCCCTCCATGCTATATCCTTGCCTAAGATATGCTCAAAGCATACTCTTAGTATGAACTTACCATACCTCTTACCATTGTACTCATTAACCTTCATCTCTACTGGTATGCTTCTAGCATAGTCAATCAGCCTGCTATTCAAGTATGGTAAGAATACATTCATGCCAAGGTACCTTGCTATATCTATGCTAGAGAAGTGCATTATACCCTCTAGTCTAGAGAGTTCATGCTTTAACTCTTCATAACTCATCCTTAGCATATAGTTATAACCAGCAAAGATCTCATCTGAGCCATCTCCAGTCATAGCATACTTGTAACCATTGCTACTTAGCCTCTTCAATGCAAGATAGAGGACAGAGGAGTTTCTAACCTCCATTGGATCAAATGTCTTCATTATTCTTATCACATTATGAACAGCTTCAAGTATATCATCAATACTTACATGCTCTAACATGCATTTAATATTAAATCTATCAGCAACCATACTTGCATGCATTAAATCCTTGGCATTAGAGTATCCAATGCATATGGCTGTTATTGAACCTTTATCCTTATAATTGTAATTGTTCTTTGATAGCAACACTGCCAGTATACTGCTATCTAAACCACCAGAGAGCAATATTGAATCACAGCCTTGCTCAATACACTCCTTTATACTTGAGTTAAGCAGATCAACTAACTTTGTACATGTAATGCTCATGCTTAACATATGCATTAGCAATATTTATTATAAACCAAGCTGTAAAGTATTAATAGTATGTTACTCCCCTCAGAGATAGAGAGCAAGACACTTATACCAGCAATAAGGGCTATAATATCAAGGAGGTTAGTCAATGATTACAACATGAAGGAGGAAGATGTTGCTAAGTTACTGGGTATAACACAAGCAGCAGTAAGCAATTACATAAGGGGTACAAGAGGGGATGCTGAACTGGTTAAGAAACTTACCAACTTACCTACCATAGCAAAGAGGATAGATGAGATAAGTAGGGAGTTAGCTAGCAGTAAGGCATTCTTACCATCTACAATGGCTAAGTATATAGGTTTACTTAATTACATAAGACAGAGCATGCTAATATGTGATATCCATCATAGTATAGAGGATAATATAGATAAGGAAGTATGTAAGGCATGTGAGGATATGCTCATAAAGAATAGTAGCAGTACAGACTAACTAATTTATTTATAATAATGAGAAATTAATAAGAATTAAATATATCAATTGATATCTTTTCCCATGGCAAAGATAAAGATACATGCTGTTGAGAATGGTCCTTATATAGTAGAGGTTGATGGCAAGACCCATTCAGCACTATGCAGGTGTGGTGGTAGTAGCAACAAGCCTTACTGTGATGGCACGCATAGAAGGATAAACTTCTTGGCACCCAAAGCAGATATACTTGATACACAATAAAATAGTAAACCTTAGTATACTTAATTTTTAATATTAAAATACTGCAATCTATTTATTTATTCTCTCCCTGCTCCTTCTGTGTATACGGTTTAACTGTAACTACTCCAGATACATCCTTACTTATTATAACCCTTATCTTCCTAGGTGGGCTTCTTATACCTCTACTCCATATAACCTCGTTCAACTCCTCGTCTATCTTAACCTCCTCACTCTTCATATGCCTAATCACAAACTCTCTTATCATATTTACTGCCCTCTTTGCTCTTCTATTATCTGGTGCAAGTGTAACCTTACCAAGGTTTATGGTATACACCCTCTCCTCTACCTCTTCCTCCTTGCTCATACCATATACACCCCTTTATCTCAACAGATTTATATTTAATTTATTATTATTTGTAATGATATTATCTATCCCACATCTACACTACCTCTCCTCCAATTACGTTGCTGTGGATTCCTCCTAACCCTTCTATTTGTCTTTAGTATAACCCAGAGTGGAACAGCAGAGTTCTGCTTAGTCTTCTTCATCAATCTATTCTTCCTTGGTTTGGTCTTGTTACTTGCCATGCATCTAAATATTAGTAGGTACTTTTTAACTTTATGGGTTGTGAGGTTAATAGCAGAATCCTCTGTAAAGGTATCATTACTAATCAATCAATCTTGTTCAGATACTTGCTGTTACTTCTCATCAAATATCTTCTCTATAAGCCATTTTGTACGCATATGCTTTGCTATATCTGATATAGTAACTATGCCTACTAGTTTACCGTTCTCAACTACAGGGAGCCTCCTTATCCTATTATTGAACATCCTCTGTACTGCAGCCTCTATAGGAAGATCAGACTCTGCTGTTATAACTGGTGCGCTCATAACGCTAACTATGTTAACCTTACTACTAGGTATATCGTTTGCACATACCTTCCTTACAAGATCCCTCTCTGTTACTATACCAACTATCTCATCCCCCTTCATGACTATTACACTGCTTATGTTGTTATCTGCCATAAGCCTTGCTGCATCCCTTGCTGTCTTATCTGGATCTATTGTTATCACCTTCCTTACCATTATATCCTTGAGCAGTATATCCACATGTAAGCTCATGGGTAATGGGTTTAAAAATGTGTCCTTTGTTATTATGAGAAGAGGAGAAGCAAACCTTGTGTTTAATGGTAAGTTCTAAACAATCTTGATAGAGCATCTCAATATGATAGGCTCAACTTGAAATGGATCAAGTGTGTAACATGCTAGAGGGCAATGGTAAGAGAACCAGATAAGAACACTCAAGTACTTGCTTTAACAATAATTATATTATTCCTCGTTTTAAATAATATATAGATTGGTTGGTATCTCTAAACCACATTTTAAAGACCTATTGGTATGGAGCAGATTAAAGGATAGATTGCCATGGTACTATGCTGTATCTACAAATATCATGCCAGCAAAATACCTTATATGTAAGCGTATAAGATTAGATGAGTCCATAAACCTTAATGACTCTAGCGAGGATGAACTATGGCATGAACTTGAACGTTTAACTGAAGAGTTCTTAAAGGTTAAATATAGAATATTAAGGAAGGATATTAGACTCTCAGATCTAGCCAAGGCAAGACCATCGCTCATGGATCTATGTGTAGAGTTAACTAAGCGTATGTTAAGACATTGTAACTTCTGTAGATGGAACTGTAGAGTTGATAGAACTAAGGCAACAAAGTATGGAGCATGTAAGTTAGATAGCATCTCAAGGGTTAGCAGTTACTTCCATCATCTAGGAGAAGAGATTGTATTTAGAGGGGTTAATGGTTCTGGTACTATATTCTTTACAAGCTGTAACATGAGGTGTGCATTCTGTCAAAACAGTGATATAAGTACTGATAGGTACAATGGTATACCTGTAACACCAGATTCACTTGCACTTATTGTATGGCAGTTAAGGTTAGAAGGTTGCCATAATATAAACTGGGTTGGTGGCGAACCAACTATACATCTACATACAATAGTAGAGGCTATAAGCCTACTTGATTTATATCCTAAAGATATCAGGGATTCATCTTATAATTTAATCAATGCAGATAAAGGAAGGTGGAGGAGGGATGTAAGTAACGCTTTGTATGAAGGCGAGTTTAATGCACCACAGCTATGGAACTCTAACTTCTTCATGAGTAATGAAGCATTGAAGATACTAAGATTACTTATGGATGTCTGGTTACCAGACCTTAAGTTTGGGCAAGGGAGATGTGCACTCTCAATAGCAAGAACACCATGGTACTGGGAGACCGTAACTAGGAACATTAAGATGGTTTATGAGTGGGATGAGGATATGGTTATAAGGCATCTTATAATGCCTAGTCATCTTGAGTGTTGCACAAAGCCTATATTGGATTGGATTGCAGAGAATATGAAAGATATACCTATAAATATAATGGATCAATACTATCCAGATAATCTATGTGATCCATGCTCACCAAGGTATGATCCATACTACAAGGAGTTGGCTAGACCTCCTAGCAAGGAAGAAATACTTGAGGCTTACAGATACGCTAAGGGGCTTGGTCTAAACTTTGAGATACTAAGCTTTGAGGATAAGAATGTTAGTGGTTTAAGAGTTTGATTAATACAAAAGATACAATATACTTATTTATTATTCTTAGTTCAATCATTAAGATAGCATAAAATGATAACAGATATAGGTTTAGGGTTTATAGCAATCATACTATCCTTAGCAGTAGTAATTGTTGCTTGGATAATACTATCCATACCTGTGTACATCTCTGCTAGAGTGCTAACTATGGGTAGGATAAGGTTTACTACTGCCATGCTTGCTAGCCTAATAGCACCATTACTATATTTTGCAATAGTTATAGGTTCACTCTTGCTTATAGATAGGATAGGCATGGCATCTATACTTTTAGCATTGATTGTAGCACCTATAGCATGGTTATGGGTATATAAGCACATGTTCAATACTGGTTGGTTAAGGGCTTTAGGTATTACAGTACTCTCCTTCATACTCTTCATAGTGCTTGCATGGATGGTATCTGTTATACTTGGCATAGCATTACCAGATGTGCATATACCTAACCCTACCCCTATACCATTGCATAATATCTGAGATTATTACTAATCGCCTATCAACTCCTTAGTATCCTCTCTTGCTATGCTATCATATCTATATCTATCCCTCCACTCATCTACAGCACTTATATCCTCCCCTGCCCTCTTCTCCTCAACCTTCTCTATCTTAACTATGGATGGTATGTTAACCCACTGCCCAACTAGTATAGCCTCACCCACATTCAAGGATGGCAGATATTCAAGCAACTCCCTACTAACTATCTCACTAGATTCGTTTATATACCTCTGATCCTCTGGATTGGTAAGCCTAAGTATAGCCAATGAGCCCATCTGGCTAAGCACATCAGGATCAAGCCTCCTTGGCCTCTGGGATACTATTATTAGGGAGACTCCAAACTTCCTCCCTTCCCTTGCTATCTTGCTTGCTATGTACTTGGTATCTGTATATACGTCTACCTTGCTTGGAAGGAATACGTGCGCCTCCTCTATAGCACATATAACAGGGCTTGTAAACCTTACCCTCTCCCTCTCACTGCTATCCTTCCTTCCATCTAATCTCTTTGCCCTCTCAGCCCTCTTCCTATCCTCTAGTATCTCCTCTAGATAGTATGATATTGCAACATCAGCCTGCTTCTCAGAGAACTCTATCATATCTAGTATGTTTATCATATTTGGTCTTAGAAGATTCAAAGGTTCATTGCTACTTGTATCGAAGAGTGAGCCTAACCTCCTTACTGCACTATCTATTATGCTCTGAAGCCTCTCACAAGCCCTTATTATCTGTGGATTCCTCTTGCTAGATTGCTTACCTTCTTCTATGCCTTTAATGTTATCTATACTTGCCCTTAATGCACTCCAAAAGTCCTCAGCATGTCTAACATCATCTGTTAGAGCCTTGCTAATGATATCTCTTTGCACACTAGCATTCTCCTTAACCTCAAGTAGATCTGCCAGCTCATCAGCATCATGTATGAACCTAGGGTTTATCCTTGCCTTAATATGATTAACATTACTTATGCTTAGATCATTATACTCCCCATGGTAATCGAATATAACCATTGTACCGTTCCTCTCAGCAACCCTCTTTGCTATCAATGCTAATAGATTTGATTTACCTCCACCTGTTACAGATAATATGGCAAGGTGTCTGCTTGCTATCTTATCTATGTTAACATAAACCTTAACCTTGCTATTCCTTAGCAGTGTTCCTATACTTGCCCATCTGTAATCATTAACTGAGAATACCTTAAGGTCATCAATGCTAGCCTCTAGCACAGTGCTACCAGGCTCTGGGGGAGTGCTAGGTATGGTAACTATACCCTTGGCAAGATCATCTATATAACCTAAGATCCTTACAGTTGCTTGATAACTCTTATCCCTCTCGTTCATCTCTGCTATCCTCTTACCTTCATATGCTGCAAGATAGTTGTTAACACTTGCAAGTATACTGCTCTTTATGGATGAGTTCTCAACAAGCCCAAGTATCCTCCTACTATCGTTAGTTGTTACCACAACATATTCTCCAACGCTAACTGGTCTGTATGCTATAAATGAGAATCTGTATGGATAAGATTCTCCAACTATGAATCCTAATGGCTTATCATTCTTTATACTATTATTACTGCTCATTCATCCAATACCTCCCTATCCCCTTCCTCTATGCTTAATCCTATCATATCCTCTATCCTACTCATATCATCATCGCTTATCTTACACCTCTCATGTGCTAATCTAAGCACGTAAGGATAGCCTGATACACTCTCCAATGCAAGCATATCAATTATCTCCCTTATATCCTTCTCATCCCTCTTGCTAGGGATCTCAACCTTTATTATAGGCGTGCATGATCTTAACCTTACATATGCTACAGTTATATCCTCATCATTTATCCTTTGATACTCATAAGCATACCCAGGCTTAGATGTTACCTTGCTAAAGTAGTATATATCTGCTAGGCTACCATTTAGTATAGAGTTACTCTCAGAGTTCTTTGCTACAAATATTATATTATCACTACGTAAGAGATCTTTATAGTATTCAGATAAATCTTTTATATCATCATAATAGTACTGCTTAAACCTTTGATCATAGAACCTTGCAATTATAGAACCATCTATAAGTAAGAAGTCTATGTCATCAACCTCTTTAGCACTTCTCTTTGCCAATTCATACTCAATCTTCATACACCTTATAAGCAGGATGTTCCTTGGGCTTATATAGCCTCTACTCTTATCATACATTAACTTCTCTACATCAAGTTTAACTATTGGATTAACTATTAGATCACCTTTACTAGTTATTGATACCCCTGCAATAGCATAAAGGTAGAAGCCCTTGTACCTTCTGTAGTTAAAACTACTATCTATCCCAGCAAGCCTAGATTCTGTTACCCTTGGCTCATAGGTTACCCATCTCTTCTCAGCATCTTTAAATATACTCTCTTTATTGCTATTTATCTTACTAACTATGCTATCCCTTCTCTTTAAAGCATCACTGTACAGTTCAAATAACATAACGTACCTTACTCTCTTTAAGATATAAGGTTTACACTAACTAATAATATTTAAATCGCTAGAATGTGATTCTATCTAGTGCATAGAATAGAGCAGGATGAGGTAGAGGAGTTAAAGGAGTTCATAGATATGCTTAATCATGAGTCTAGCAATGGTGCTGTTGTAGTTGTTGAGGGTAAGAAGGATGTTATAGCATTAACTGCTCTAGGCTTCTATGGTAATATTATAATGCTTAATAGTTGTAGGAGTTTAAGTAGGCTTGTAGATAATATACAGCATTCTAAAGAGGTTATACTACTGCTAGATATGGATAGCAAAGGTAGGTACCTTACTCAAAGAATTGTTAGCATGATCTCAAATAGAAGAAGGGTTAATCTATTCTATAAGAAAAGGTTGATTGAGATCACAAGAGGTAAGATAAGGAGTGTAGAGGAGCTTGTAATATACAAAGAGCATATCAACAACAATAATAGATTATATACAATCTAACTAACTAACTAAATAAGAAGAAGAAGTCTATCCCTTAACATGTCTAGCAAGTAATCTGCTATTGCTGGAGAAGATTTGACACTCCCCACCCTAAAGGGTAAGGATTCTTGCTTCTAAGATGTTCATTGCTTTAGATCTCATAGCCCTTCTAGGCATCCATCTATCATTGCTCCACCTTAGAAGCAAAGGGTGTGCCATCACCCTGATGGCTATACCTTTACCCTTGCTCTTAGAGTAAAGGTTAGTCATATTATTGTATGCTATATTCAATACACCAATAGCATCTCTATGTGCTTCTAATCTACAGTTTAAGCATCTGAATAATCTACCTCTCTTTACTATATCTGATAATGATGATGAATTGCATCTTATGCATATACTTGACGTCTTGTATTCACTTACCTCCTTAACATTTATACTATACTCTTCTGCCTTATCTTTTATCCTTCTTACTATATAAGAATAAGACCAGAAGTTGTTTACCATTGCATTAGTCTTGCTATTATTGTAGTTATTATTGTTATTGCTATTGTTATTATTACTCCTTATCCCTCTTAGATTACCTATCACTATCTCTCTTATGCCTAAATGATAGGCATTATCTACAATTGTCTTAACCATAGCATTAATAGCATGTTTGAACCTTCTCTGCCTTATCCTATACAGTTTTGATAATCTCCTTGATCTATTAGCATTGTTTATCCTTGCTAATCTACTCTGCTCTTCAGAAATTCTACCACTCCAATACCACCAATCTGCTAGTAACTCATTACCAGAGAATGCAATTGGTTGCTTTAGTCCTTCATACCATACTGTTGCTAGGCATCTAACACCTAAGTCTATGTATAGTCTTTTAGTTGTTTTATTACTATCATCAATTAAGCTCTCTCTAACTCTAGGAGAGCTATCAATATTATTATTGTTATTATTATTACTATTACTAACATTAACACTCATGAATCCTCTCCATACCTTATCTACTCTATCATAGAATATCTCTAGCCTTCCTTGCTTACCCTTCCATCTAATATTACCTTTATACTTTACCTTAATACCATTTGGTAGGTATAGATATCCATCTATTACTTTATAGCAATCATTCCTAACAATAATCCTTAGCTCTCTCTTACCCTTATACTTCCAGTATCTAGGCATAGATACCTTTTTAATATGCTCTGGCAACTTGCCTTCTCTTTCCATCTTCTTTAATGCTAGGAATGATCTCCATGCCTCATTGTTCTTGTTTATTATCTGTTGAGCTGTAGAAGAACCTATTATTATTGAATATTTGTTGTATAGATGCTTAGGATACCAGTTAAAGTTAATGCTCTTGCCATTAATGTATGCATTTCTTCTCTCATAATTAAGTTCATTCCATAGCTTAGAGCAGTTATCTGCTAGCTTAAAAAGGGTATTGAAATTATTATTGTCTTCAATTATGAATGTATTTGTTCTCTGCATTAGATATAAATTATTGTATGATTATTTAAGTGTATTTAAAATTCATTCCCACCTTAAAAGGCGAGGTTTTCATTTTATTCTTTGTAATATACAAGGAGCATCTGACCTCTCCTTGCCATAAATGGCGAGGTTTTGTTTTCTTTATCAATAGTAATAGTAATAGATTATATACAATCTAACTAAATAAGAAGAAGTCTATCCCTTAACATGTCTAGCAAGTAATCTGCTATTGCTGGAGAAGATGTAAACCCTGGGGACTCTATACCAATGAGATGGATGAAGTTGTAAGGATACTCTTCTATAACAAAGTCTGGCTCTTCCTTGCTACCATGCTCTACAAGTCTTGCCCTTATGCCAGAGTATCCATATACTAGATCTTCTCTACTTACCCCTTCTACTAGCATAGATGCATGCTGATAGAACTCATCCATGCTACTCATATACACTTCATCTTTACTTGAGAGGTATATAGCATTGGGTCCAATACTTATGCTACCATCCAACCTCTTTGTTAGATGTATGCCCATCCCTTTGTAATCAAATGTTGGTATAGGATATATTAGAGAGTTTACAAGATAAGGTTTACCCTTTATTATATAGTACTCCCCAAGGCATGGATATACCTTGTACTTATTAAGACCTGTTAGCATGGCTATCTCATCAGCATACAGACCAGCACTATTTATAACTATTCTAGCATTAACTGTCTTCTTATTATCATTAACTATTAGTTTAAACCCATCCTTATGCTCATCAATACCTATAACCTTGCTATTGAACATGAACTCAATCCCACTCTCTAATGCTTTGCTATAAACAGCATATGCAACATTATATGGATCTGTTACACCAGCACTAGGCACATATATCCCTATACTAGCCTTTGCATAAGGCTCTAACACCTTTATCCTATCTTTATGAACTATCTCATACTCAACTGAGTTTGCTCTTGCCCTCCTCTCTAGCTCACTTAACCTATTCTCATCATCATTGCTATTAGGAATTATGAGCATCCCACCTCTTCTATATGGTATATTAAGAGCATTGCATAGTTTATACATGAGTTCATTACCCTTAACGCATAACCTAGCCTTTAATGTATTAGGCTTAGCATGTATGCCAGAATGTATAACACCAGAGTTCCTACTGCTAGCATGTTTAGCTATGCTACTCTCCTTATCTATGCATATACATGATATCCTTCTCTTATCTATTCTTTCTTTATTTTTATTTATTAATGCTAACTTATAAGCTATCATTAATCCAACTATACCACATCCTATAATAGCTAAATCATACTCCTCCTTCTCTTTCACAACTAATATGATTGCAACACTTATATATCTAGCATACCAATCCTCTTTATTATACTAAAGAGGAGAGAATTAGATGCCTAATTCAGGGGTTGTAAAGTATAATGTAAAGATAAAGTTTGATGTAGATGGAATAGTTGAGAAGGCTGATATAATAGGAGCCCTGTTTGGGCAGACAGAGGGTCTACTAGGTCCAGAGATGAACTTGAATGAGTTGCAGAGAGCCTCTAAGGTAGGGAGGATAGAGGTTACTCTAGATGTTAGGAGCAATAGGAGTAGTGGAGAGGTAATGATACCTATGAGCACTGATATAAGTACAGCTGCTTTAATAGCAGCTGCTGTTGAGACTATAGATAAGGTAGGACCATTTAACGCAAAGTTTGCTCTATCAACTATAGAGGATGTTAGAGAGATTAAGAAGAAGATGATAGTTGATAGAGCAAAGAAGATAGTTCAGGAATGGGCAACCAAGAGTATAAGTGAGTCTGAGTCTATGCTAAGGGATATATATGAGGCAGTAAAGCCAGCAAGGTTAACAACTTATGGGAAGGAGCATCTTGCATGTGGTGCAGGGGTATTTGAGTCTGATTGGATAATACTAGTTGAGGGTAGGGCAGATGTGATAAACCTGCTTAGGGCAGGTTATGATAATGCTATTGCTATAGAGGGTGCAAAGATATCTGAGTCTGTTATAAAGTTATGCAAGGAGAAGAGTTATGTTGTAGCATTCTTGGATGGTGATAGGGCAGCAGATCTTATACTAAGGGAGTTACAGAATACAGTAAAGATAGATAAGGTAGTTAGAGCCCCACAGAGCAGGGAGGTTGAGGACCTTACACCACTTGAGATACAAGATATTCTAAAGGATGCAATACCTAGTGAAGATATGTTAAAGGAGAGAAGGAGTAAAGATGGGATACTTGAGGCTAAGATTGAAGGTAGAGAGTATGAGGGTATAAGGGATGATAAGGGTAGAAGGGGAGCAATAAGCGTTAGAGATAGAGATAGATATAGAGAGAGGGTAGAGCTTGTACACCATCCTGCTATTAATGATACACTCTTAAGTAAAGTAAAGGAGGTATTCTCAATTATAAATGAGACACTAGAGGCAGTTGCATTGGATGAATCAATGCAAGAAAGGTTCAGAGTACCTGTGAGTGAGATAGTACAGAGGCTCCAGTCTGAGAAGGGTATAAAGTATGTTATGCTTGATGGTATAATAACTCAACGCTTACTTGATGCAGCATCAAGTGCTGGTGTAGAGTATATAATAGGGCATAGAATAGCAGACATAAGCGATACCCATAATATTAGGATACTAACATTCAACCAGTTAGGACTTGTATGAGTAGTAGCAAGTATAAGGATAAGGTAAAGATGCATATGCTAGTTACGCTTATAGAGTTACTGCTTAGAGGTGCTAGAAGTAACTATGTTAATATAACTACTACAGAGCTTGCCAATAGCATAGGTAAATCTCAACAGGCAGCATCTAAGCATCTGCTAGAGTTGGAGAGCAATGGTTACATAAAGAGGATGAGATATGGGCAAGGCTTCTCCATCAAGGTTACAGAGAAGGGCTATAGAGAGGTATACAACCTATTCATGAAACTTAAGGCTGTAATAGAGCCTATTAAGGTTATAGAACTAGTTGGTACTGTAGTGAAAGGGATGGGTGAAGGTAGCTATTACATGTCCTTGAATGGATATAGGCTACAGTTCATAAGCAGGCTAGGATTCGATCCATACCCTGGTACACTTAACATAAAGTTAGATAAGATGTATATAGATGCTAAGCAAGAGATTACAAAGTATCCCCCAATAATTATAGAAGGGTTCAGTGATGGTAAGAGAACATATGGTGGGGCAAGATGCTATAGAGCAAAGATGAACGATACTATAGATGGTGCAATACTTATACCAGAGAGGACACATCATGATGATAGCATATTGGAGTTCATATCTCCTGTAAAGATTATGGATTTAGGGATAAAGCATGGAGATAAGGTGAGTATAAAGGTTAACATAGAAGAGTAAGACTAATCATCCATTATCTCCAAATTCCATAAAACGAGTTACTATGGATGCTATTGCTATGATACTTGGCTTGGCTTAAATTAAATTAAATTACATAGGTTCTTAACATCTGATCTTATTTTATTTTTTAAGTATCTACTTGCTACTTAACTCCATCCTTATACTCATGCCATCCTCAAATGCAACCTTGCTAGGGTCATTACCAACGTTTACATACTCTTGTCCATCCTTAGCCTTAACCCAGATGCTTACATCATACTTACTTGTATCTAGTCCCCATAATCTTATCAGATCCATGAGTGTAAATCTTACTGGTCTAGAGTATACTATATACACATTACCACCATCCTTTGTATGCAATGGTCTTAAACACTCTTTACTCCTACCTATATCCTCTGGAACACTTACTGCCTTACCGTCTATGGTAACCTCTAGCATTGCATGTAGTCTAAATGGTAGATCCTCACTAGATATACACTGCTCTATAGGTGGTTTCCCTCCTAGTATGAAGTGATTTATAAGTAATGCAATACCTGTGCCTATGCCAATAAGTATAACAGGTAATATGAGTTGCCATTTGGTTAGCCTCCTCTTATCCCCACCTGGAGCCTTCCTAGGTTTTACCATTACAGTAGTTTAGTAAAAGCATAAATTAATACTTGCCCATTAGTAGTGGTATGGTGTAAGTGTGCAATGGCAAGCCGGGGTGCCCTAGCCTGGTAGGGGGCAGGCCTGCTAAATGCATCTGCTGTAGTAATAAGGCAGGCATTCAGTTAGTCTGTGGCCCGTAAGGGCCGCACGGGTTCAAATCCCGTCCCCGGCGCCATTATATATTGGTATGAGACTCTAAAGGCAACTGGTTAAGAAGTAGTAGTAGTCTTGCTAATTATGCATACGATAATCTCATAGATGCATTCCTAAACAGAATGTATAACATGTAAATAAGCAGGTAATTAAATCTCCATTGGAAGATGCTCCTGTATGTAAGTACTATCTAAGCAACAAGGTTACCTTGAGCATCTATCTCTCCAGCACGTATGCGTGTTGATGATATCCTCTTACCATCCTCTGCTAATACAAGGTCTATGCTTACTACATCCAATGGCCTTAACCCCTTTGCTATCCTTATATCATTAAGCCTCTTGCACTTATGCTCAGTCTCCTTGCTTACAACTATAGCCTCTATGCTAGGATCATATGCTGCTGGGCCAAACTCATCCTCAAGCATAACTATGCTAAACCTATTACTCCCATACTTGTTTAGTATATACAAAAGGTTCCTTACCCTTGAATCATAATTGTTCAATATACTCTTGCCCATGCTTAATGCTAGTTTATCACTTGTAATGCCTATAACTACATGCTTACCAATGCTAAATGCTTTATCTAGCAATGCAAGATGCCCTTTATGTATTATATCGAATGTACCACCAAGAGCAACCTTCCTATACATGCTAAAATATATTTATATTTATTATAAAAAGATTTAAATGAGATGCTTTATGATTCAATAAAGTATGGAAGCACAACTTAAGCCATATGTAGGTAGTGCAAAGAATGTAGTTGTATACAATACGTATGCTGATGGTAGAAGGATACACTTTGATGTATTCATACCTACAGATGCTGCAGATGTTGATGAAGTCCCAGCAGAGTATGATAAGAAGGCAGTAGAGTATGCAAAGGAGTTCCTAAGGCTAATAGGCAAACCAGATAAGGATGTGCAGGTTAATATATGCTATAGATGCCATATAGATAACACTGACTTTTACTCTGGTGAGTTATGGCAGTTACCTGGCAAGGATGTATACATATGGCCTATGGAGGGCTGCCCTAAACCATCTAACAAACAATAACTGCCCTTTATTATTTTATTATAATTTTATTGATTGTATGTAATAACTAATTATTAGAGATATTTATTAACATGTACAATTAATCTCATATATGCTAGATAAGGTAATGGATCTGCCTTACCAGATGCTAGAGTCTTTAACACTTTACAGTGAGATAAGAGGCTATGATGGTATAGATGAGGTAGTTGTAATAGGCATGGGTGGTTCTGGTATAGTTGGTGATTTTGTAAAGGGTATAATAGGGGATGAATTTAGGGTAAGTGTAGTTAAGAGTAGTAATATTCCTAGGATGGGCAATAATACACTAGCTATAGCAGTAACATACTCTGGTAAGACAAGGGAGACTCTGATAGCAGTTAAGAAGGCTGCATCTTACTGTGCTAAGACTGTTCTTGTTACATCTAATAGTAATAATAAGGATGTTGTCTCTAACGGGAATGAGCAAGGTATACAATACATAAGGATAAACGGGAATGGTTTTAGCAGAACATCTCTAGGCTATATGCTCTTACCTGTATTGCTAGTATTAGAGCACTCAAATGTTATAAGCAATATACGCAAAGATGTGAAGGAAGCAGTTAATATATTATGCAATATAGCAAAGGATAAGAGTAGATTTGAGGAGTTGAAGTATAGGCTTAATAATAAAATGTTAGCAATATATTCTAATGAGTTCACACAAGCAGCAGCATTAAGATGGAAGCAGATGCTGAATGAGAATGCCAAGATGCACTGCTACTATGATGTCTTCCCAGAGTTACTCCATAATGAGATAGAGACATGGTATAAGGATGCTAGCAATCATGCACTTGTAATGTTAAGGGATATAGAGTATGAGAAGAGCAAGGAGCATGGTTATGATCTTTATGCAACTATAAACAAGGCTAAGGAGTTGATAAGGAGCAAAGGTGCAGATGTTATAGAACTCTTTAGCATAGGTAACTCAAGGCTTGCTAGACTGCTATCATTAAGTTACGTTGGGGATATAATGAGTGTTCATCTAGCATATGCAAACAACATAGACCCAAGCAAGATACCAAATATAGAGTATATAAAGAGCAAGAGTATGGAAGAGAGAGTAGCAGTATAGAAGGTGTTAAATTATGAGAAGCGATGTTCAAGTGGTCTTACTTGCTGGAGGTATGGGCAAGAGACTAGGTATAGATGCACCAAAGTGTCTTCTTAAGGTGAATAATAGCAGCAGTAATCAAAGCAAAGATAAGGTAACACTTCTAGATATATGCATGGATAAGTTAATAAGGAGTGGGTTTAAAGAGTTTATACTCCTGCTAGGTTATAAGGCTGAACTGGTTATTAAGCATATAGAAGATAAGGGTTATAATAGTAGTGATATAAGCATCAAGTATAGTATAGATCCAAATGATAGATTAGGTTGGGGTAAAGGTAAGGCATTCAAGTATGCTCTAATTAATAAGAAGATAGATTATGGCAAGAGATCCCTAATAACATTCCCTGATGATATAATACTTGATGATAATATATACTCAAGGTTCATAGATTCTCATATTAAAAACGTCTCAGATAAAAGCTCCTATGCTACCATAGCACTTGTTAATAGCATAGAGTATCCATATGGGGTAGCAGAGTTGGATAACTATGGTAATGTAATCTCATTCAAGGAGAAGCCTATGCTTAGCATACCTACATCTATAGGCTTGTATGCTTTTGAGCCAAAGGTATATGAGATTATAGATGATCTTGTTGATATTGATAAGGATGGTTCAATTGAGTTAGAGTCTGTAATATTCCCTAAACTTGCGGAGATGAGAAGGTTAGCATCATTCTTTGTAGACTATAGCAAGTGGTTACCCATAAACACATTAAAAGAGTATGAGAAGGCATTAATAGTGCTAAATACTCATATGAGGTAAAACATCTATAAATATTTCTATTTTAAGTGAATAAATTGGTATATAATGCAAGGTATATGTAATCAACCACATAAAGTATATAACATAACTCAAGTATCTCTGTTCTATGAGCAATGTTACGTATCAAGAGAAGAGGGATAAATTAGATATACTGATAAATATGTTGGAGGTTACCTTACAACCATGTAAGAAGACCCATATACTGTACAAGGCAAACCTTAACTACTATCAGTTAAACAAGTACTTAAATGAGTTGCTAGAACTTGGGTTAGTGAAGGAGATACAGGTACCATATAAGTGCTATGTAACAACAAGCAAAGGAAAGGAGTTCCTTTTAATAATGAAGAGTAAGAGTAATTAAATTTATGTTAATTATCATTAAATTTTAGCAGGAATAACCATTCATATTTTCATATTAATTAGACTGTATTTTATATTTTATATTTTATAATAAATCTTAATACCATAATATGGTGAGAGTGGCTCTGTTAACTTAAGAACAAGTATTACTAAATTATATCATGCTATCAATACGTAATAGAACACCATACATACTTAAGATATATGCCATATACCTATATTATTCAGCAAGAAGCCTAAGGTTAGCATCTAAATGCTTAGAACCATTGATAAAGAGATCACATGTAGCTATATGGGAATGGTTACGGTATATGGATAATCAATAATAATCTTGTTATTGATAGAAGGAAAGAGAAGAAAAGAATTAGATGTGTAATGATTGATGAGACAATGATAACTATTAAAGATGAGGTATACTGGTTATGGATAGCATATGAACCTTGTACAAAGAAGTATCTATTAATGAATATTTCTAAAGAAAGAACGCTACTAGTATGTTATAATTTTATAAAAGAGCTAAGGAGATTGTATGGTAGTAAGTACACAATATATACAGATGGAGCTAGTTACTATAATCAAGCTTGCAAGTGGTTAAGGATTAAGCATATAGTGTATGATAATGATAATTGTAAGAATATAATGGAGAGAGCTATACAATACATTAAAGATAGAACAGAATGCTTTGATGATTACTTTCCATGTAATAAAGATGACTGTGATAAGAAGCATGTTAGGAACTGGTTTAAAGTATTCACAGTATAATTTAATGTAAAGATAGATCTGAGTAAGTTCATAAGAGTATTCAACTATGATAGTGGTTAAGTTAACAGAGCCATGAGAGTATACTTTATAAGTTACTATATCTCTTTATTCTCTTATAATGGAGAATATATGGAATAGCTATACCAAGAAGCAGGAAAAGTCAACAATAATAGAATATGCTGGATATTTGCTTCATTATGTAAAGAAGAGGAACCAAGTATACATATTTGCCCTCACATCACTACTCTCATTAGCTATCGCCTCCAATGGTAACATTGAGCCTAGCATTGCCTTAAGGCTTTTATTTGGTACATATACAATAAGCCTAGCAACATACATATACAATGACCTTTACGATGTAAGGGCTGATAGACTTAACAAGGTTAATAGGCTTGTAGTTAATGGTTATGCAGATGTAACAAAATTAATAAGGCTAATAGCATCACTATTCATAGTAGGATTACTACTCTTAGTAAGCATAAACATCTACACAGTTGTAATATCATGCATATGCTCATTCCTTGCTATAGCATACTCACATAGAAGATTCAACCTTAAGGATAAGTTCCCCCACAAGACTATAATTAATGCACTTGGAGCCTCTCTAGCAGCCTTGATAGGAGGCTTTGCTGTAGAGAATGTAAGCATAAGTGTTTTAATCCTCTCTGTTGTATCATTCCTCTTCCTCTTTATACTTGCTCCTCTAGGCGATCTGCAGGATTACAAGGGCGATATGCTTGCTGGTAAACGTACCATGCCAATAGTCCTAGGGGTAAACAATACTCTAAATGTAATGATGCTCATACCTATAGGAATAATATGTATATTCATATTCAGCAAGAGTATAAGCATGCTAGGTACTCTTATAGTATTAAGCACAAACTCTTTAGTAGTACTCTTGCTTTATTATATAAAGAGGCATTACAGTATTGATATTATAAAGAGGAGCAGACATGTACTTAGACTTGCATATATAGTAAACCAACTATCGATGCTAGTAGGCAGCAGTTAAATACAAACTCTTTTTATTTAAGCATATCATAATAGATAGATAAACCCATGTAATAACATCATTTAAATTTGATAATATAATTATTAGTGTTATGGTAACCCAGATGAGTTATGCTAAGAGAGGCATTGCTACAGAGGAGATGAAGCAGGTAGCAAAGGATGAGCAGGTTGATCTTGATCTCATAGTTAGAGGAGTTGCAAGGGGTGTGATAATAATACCTAAGAATAATGCTAGAAGGCAGGAGATAAAGGTTAAGGGTATAGGCAAGGGTTTAAGTACAAAGGTTAATGTTAACATAGGCACTTCTACATTAAAGGTTGATCTAAAGGAAGAGGTTGAGAAGGCTAAGGTTGCAGTAAGGTATGGTGCAGATACAATAATGGACCTTAGTGATGCTGGTAACCTTGTAGAGATAAGGAGAACACTGCTAGATGTAGCAAGGATACCATTTGGATATGTACCAGTATACCAAGCATATGCTAATGCAGTAAGCAAGTACAAGAACCCATTGGAGATGAGTTCAGATGATTTCATAAAGGCATTTGAGAATGCAGTAAAGGATGGTGTTGACTTTGTTACCATACACTCTGGTATAACCAAGGATCTAGCAGAGAGGGTATTAAAGGTTAAGAGGCATGCTGGGATAGTTAGCAAAGGAGGCACTATAACAGCAGCATGGATGCTCAAGTATGATAAGGAGAACCCATACTATGAGTACTTTGATTACCTGTGCGAGATAGCAAGGGAGTACGATGTAACCTTTAGCCTTGGTGATGCCTTAAGACCAGGCTCCATACTTGATTCGCATGATGAGTTACAGATAGCAGAGATGGTAAATGTCTCAAGGCTAGTTAAGAGAGCCCATGAGTATGATGTACAAGTCATGGTTGAGGGACCAGGGCATGTGCCTTTGAATGAAATAGCAGCAAATGTTAGATTAGCTAAGGCTATGATGGATGATGCCCCATACTATGTATTAGGCCCATTGGTAACTGATGTTGCTGCTGGGTATGATCATATAGCAAGTGCAATAGGAGCAGCAGTAGCAGCAAGTGAGGGTGTAGACCTTTTATGCTATCTAACACCAGCAGAGCACCTTGCATTGCCTACAGTAGAGGATGTTAGGGAAGGTCTTATAGCATATAGGATAGCAGCACATGCAGGTGATATAGTTAAGATAAGGGATAGAGCAATAAAGTGGGATGCAGAGATAACCAAGGCTAGAAGGACACTTAACTGGAGCAAGCAGATATCCCTAGCAATAGACCCTGAGAGAGCAAGCATGATACATAATAGGGAAGGTCAGTTATCTGGCAACAATGTGCCTTGTACAATGTGTGGATCAGCATGTGTATACATAATGCTGCCAGAGCAGAGGAAGTATGAACCAGAGGGTGAAGATACTAAGAGTTAGGGATTGGAATAAATAAATAAACAGCAGGTTGGTAATACAATATTATAGATACTGTTTCAATTGTGATTAAGTAGGTATATCTGCTTTTATTATCTCAAGGTATATCTTATCACCAACCTTTATACCAGACTCTTCATACTCTTTCATGCTTAACTTGAGTGTTGTAGTAAAGCCTCCAACCATCTGGCTTGCTATCATCCTGTTTATATTCTTCATTAAATCCTCTAAAGATGTGAAGTTGCTTATAACTTGAACACCAAATGGGCTCTGGGGCTTCTCCTTCATATCCTTTGGCTCAACTAAGGATACAAATATGTATGGACTACCATCAGGTGCTGCATCTATCCTTACAACTATGTACTCCTTTCTCATAATTCTTTATATTATGATCCAATGTATAATGGTTATGCTTTAATAAGGATATCAACTCTATTCTAGTATATTAGATCCTGCTAAACCTCTAATGTATAAACACTGGTCATATGCTACTGCTAAATCATGCCAATCATAATCTCTGCTACTCATCTTAACATTTAACCCTCTTACTATAACTATTGGTCTTGACTCATCAGTCTCTCCCATGAGCATGTTTGCTGTAGATGCTATGCAATCTGCTAATGCATGCAATGTAACCCTCATAACATTACCGAATAGATCCTTGCTACCTCTCTTATCTATAACTGGCTCAAATCCAGATACTGCTAATGCTACTCCAGTTGTACCTATCCTAGTTGGCATAAGCCTACTATCTACTATAACTATGCCTACCCTCTTATTTGCATACAATAAGAACTTATCCCTTAGCATATCTGCTACCCTGAATGGATCTGATGGGTATAGTATGGCATAACCATTCATTACATTTGATCTATCTATACCTGCATTTGGTGCAAGCATACCGTCCTTAACTGCAAGTATGAACCCTGGGATTCCAGCAAAGGTATGATCTGCCTCTCTAAGCACTAACTCACTTATCCTAGCATCCATATGATACCTCTCTGCATAATCTAATGCATCATATGCTGGTTTTACATTCTGCATATTTATTATTAGCCCTTGGCTCATGGCAACGAACTTACTTGATAATGCTATTATATCATCATCTTTGATATGCTCATTGCATGCATTTACACTATCCATTATAACCTTGAATAGATCAAATCTACCATGCATAGGTTTAACCTTTATTGCTTTAGCATACACTTACAATTTATAGAAAATAACATTATTAATGGGTTACTTACAAGCATATGCTATGGTTGGCATGACGATAACAGAGAAGATACTCGCTAGAGCAGCAGGTAAGGATAGGGTTAGTGCTGGAGACGTTGTATTTGCTAACGTTGATAAGGTTATGGTTCATGATGTCTCAGGACCAGGGGTTATGATGGTTCTTAGAGAGCTTGAGAGGAAGGGTAAGAGCATAAAGGTATGGGATCCAGATAGGGTATGGATAGCAGAGGACCACTTTGTACCAGCAGTTGATAAGATTGCTGCTGAGAATATAGTAACACTTGAGAGCCTAAGCAAGAGGTTTGGTATAAAGAAGCACTTTAGATATGGTATGGGGCAGTATGGTATATGCCATACATTATCGCATGAGGAGGCATTAGTGCTACCTGGTGAGGTATACGTTGGTGGAGACTCACATACAAACACAACAGGGGCGTTAGGTTGCTTTGCAACAGGTATGGGGCATACAGATATAGCATATGTTCTTATGCATGGAAGGATATGGTTCAAGGTGCCAGAGACATTACTCTTCAAGTTAGAAGGTAAGATACCAGAGTACATAATGGCTAAAGATATAATACTTAAGATAATAGGGGATAATGGTACAGATGTTGCAAACTATAAGGCAATGCAGTTCTCTGGCTCTGCAGTTAAAGAGATGCCTATGGATGAGAGGTTCACATTAACTAACATGACAACCGAGGCAGGGGCAAAGAATGGTATAATAGAGCCAGATGAGAAGACCATAGCATACATTAGAGAGAGGACAGATGCTCCATTCAAGGTAATAAAGGGTGATGAGGATGCAGAGTATGAAGAGGTATTTACATATGAGGTTGATAGATTAGAGCCTATAGTAGCAAAGCCATACTCCCCAGCAAATATAGCATATGCAAGGGAATTAAGCAGTGTAGAGATAGATAAGGCATACATAGGCTCATGTACAGGGGCAAAGTATACAGATCTACTAGAGGCAGCAAGGATACTAAAGGGTAAGAGATCAAAGGTTAGGCTTGAAGTACTGCCAGCATCACAGAGTATATATATGAGAGCATTAAAGGATGGTCTGATAAATATATTCCTTGAGGCAGGTGCTGTTATAGGTCCTCCTACATGTGGTGCATGCTGTGGAGCACATATGGGTGTATTAGCAAAGGATGAGGTATGTGTAAGTACTACAAATAGGAACTTCCCAGGAAGGATGGGTCATGTTGAGTCAAAGACGTATCTAGCATCACCAAAGGTTGTTGCTGCATCAGCAGTAACAGGTAAGATAACAGACCCAAGAGATATAAGTTAAGTAGTTATTAGTAGGTGAGTAATGTTATGTTGCTTAGAGGAAGGGTACATAAGTATGCTAAAGATAACATAGATACAGATGTTATAATCCCAGGCCCATATCTAAAGATAATGGATCCTAATGAGTTAGCAAAGCATGCAATGGAAGGCTTAGATAGAGAGTTTGTTAAGAAGGTAAAGAAAGGTGATTTTATACTTGCTGGGAGTAACTTTGGTTGTGGCTCAAGTAGGGAGCATGCACCTATAGCATTAAGCTATGCTGGCATAAAGGCTGTGCTAGCATTATCATTTGCTAGGATATTTTATAGAAATGCTGTTGATGGTGCATACCTCTTACCCATAGAGGTAGATGAGAAGGCATACAATGAGATAAACGATGGCGATGAGTTAGAGATAGATATAGATAACAATACTATTAAGGATATCAGTACTAACAAGGTATATAAGATGAAACCATTCCCCCCACTAATTAAGGAGATAATTGATGCTGGAGGATTGTTCAATTACACCCCAAGGGGCTGATTTAATTACTAGACCAAAATAATAATTCTATCAATATAATAGTCTCTCATTTTTATTAATTAAAAAGATTATTAATATGTTTAACTTTTATTATATTATGGCTAGCAATAATAATAAGGAGAGGGAGTATATACATACGGTAACCAAATTAGGCACCATATCAATACCAATACCCTTAAGGCGTAAGTATGGGATAACCAAAGGCTCAAAGATAAAGTTTGTAGATAGCAGTGAAGGTATAAAGCTCATACCACTTGTCTCATTACGCAATATGTTTGGTATAGATAGAGGTAATGCTACTATCATAAGAAGGATACTATATGAGATGATAGAGGGTAGGAAGAGTGTAACATAAGCAGGAGGATTATTTATGTATGCTAGTAATTCAAGTAAGGACGTGGATACCATGGTAAAAGGCATAGGTAAGGCTTACGTTATAGACTCCACTGTTATACTCCTATACTTCTTAGGTAACAGAAGGGCTTCAGAGGTTATAGGCTCTATACTAGATGAGCATGCAATAGGTTACATACTTGAACCTTGTATAGCAGAGCTGTTCCAGAAGTTAACACAATACCTAGGCTATACAGTTGCTAGCAGTAGACTTGAGGCTATAAAGAACTCAAATATAAGGCTAGTAAACATAGACTTTGATCTTATAAGGGATGCTGGTAGGATAAAGGCTATGAATCCAAGTATGCCTATGCTCTATGCTTACATGATAGCATTAGCAAAGAGGTTCAATGCAGTTATAGTTACTGCAGATAAGAACATTAGAACGGATGAGTGTGCTGTAGAGTATATAGATATTGAGGAGAGATTACTATAACTATACAATGAGTAAGAATCAATAGATCTTTATTAATTATGAATCATCTGCTTGTTAACGCATACTCTCATTCTCCATCTCCTCAAATCTTTCTATCCTTGCCTTACCCCTCTTCATCACTGCAAATATAACCATTATTACAGTAACCCATATAGCACTCATTATTACATTCTGGAAGCTTACATATACGTAAGGTATAGCCTCCTCTATATTCCTCTCAAGAGCTGCTAACTCTGCTCTAACATCACCTATACCAGTATTGAAGGCCTCTGAGTCTTTAGGTATAACAGAGAGTATCCTTAACCTCTCCTTTATACCATCTATACTCTTATGCATAAGTGCAAAGTCAGTCTTTGCAGTTGGGAATACCCATACAGGGTTACCTTGCTCTGGTATTAATGCCTCAACACTTACAATGTAATCCAGCATCTCTGTAGGCGAGGGGGATGTAATGGCAACACGTAGATAACCTCTAGCCTTCTCCAATGGGTATACTGTTGATGCATAACCTACATAAGCCATTACTACACCAAAGATGAGTAGGGCAAGTATACCACCAAGTACAACCTTGTATCTATTCATCTTAACCTCTGCTTTATCTGGAGTAACTTGTTTATTAACTTTAACATAACTCTGCTCACCCATGAACATGTTGTTATTATCCTTGCAACCTATCTTATCAATGCTATAATCATCATTCTTCCTGCTCTTACCTATGTTTACTGAGTGGGCTATGCTAAGCACTGCTATATATAGGAAGCCAGCTGCCTGTATAGCAAGTATAGGTGCAAATGCAGCATTACCATTGAATATGGATATAAATATGCCTAATATACCATAGGCAGCAAAGAATATCTCCAGTAATGTTGTCTTTGTGAATGGTAATACGTAATCCTTGCCCCTCCAATCCTCCCCCTTCCTTGTTATACCAAACTTTGGTGTTCTATGAAATACTGATTTGCTTCCTAGCAGTGCATCAAATACTGCTATAGTATTGCTTACAGATATGCCTGTAAAGAATAGAGTAAGGAAGAAGTATGACTTTAGCCTTGATAATACTCTACCAGGGAATAGCCTATTTATTATATAAATGTAGAAGGCAGGACCAAAGATGATATAAACTAGCAATGGAGATATAGGGGATGTTGAGATGGGATATATGTTGTAATTTATTGCTATAAGCAATGGTAAGAGCAGGTATTGTATCAATAACAATGGATGAACAATATGCCTAGTAAGCTGTATAAATGCTTGGATCTTAGTATCTAATGGCAGGTTCTTGCTTAAGAGTATCTTATCAAGGAGTTTTAATGCACACTGTATTGAACCCTTTGCCCATCTATACTGTTGCCTCTTTGCTGCATTTATCTGCACTGGTAATTCAGCATCAACTACAACATCATCAAGGAATATGCACTTCCAGCCTCTCATCTGTGCCCTATAGCTTAGATCAAGATCCTCAACTAATGTGCCTACATGCCATCCCCCGCTATCCTCTATGCATCTCTTCCTCCATACTCCAGCAGTGCCATTAAAGTTCATGAATATATGGGTTAGGCTCTTAGCCTTCTGCTCTACAATGAAATGGAAGTCTAGGCTTAATGCTTGTGCTTGAGTTAGTGTTGAGTAATCCTCATTAACATGCCCCCATCTACACTGAACTAACCCTATACGCTCATCGTTAAAGTAAGGCATAACCCTCTTAAGGAACCATGGTGGGGGTATGAAGTCAGCATCGAATATGGCTATAAACTCACCCTTTGCTATCTTTAAGCCTTCCTTCAATGCACCTGCCTTATAACCCTTCCTATTGTTACGTGTTATATGCACTATATCATAACCCTTTGACCTGTAATACTCTACTATCTCACTGCATATCTCCCTAGTCTCATCTGTAGAGTCATCTAACACCTGTATCTCTAACCTATCCTTTGGATAATCTATGCTACATACTGCCTTTATAAGCCTTCTAGCAACATACTTCTCATTGTATATGGGTAATTGTATGGTAACCTTAGGGTAATCGTTATGCTGATAGTATGATAATGCTATAGCCTTGCCTCCTTTTCCAGAAGCACTTTTTGCTAATATCCTTACAATCCTCTCATTGTTCTTATTCTTTAATGAGAGGAAGAAGAGGTAATAAAAGTTAAAACCATAAATGCTCATCATCCATGATACTATTACAAATACCATGAACATTATATACTCTATCACGCTTACCCTAATGCCTGTTAGGAATATAAGTAATACTGGTATACTAAGTTAATAAATGTATAATAAAATATGGAATGATATTAAATAAATTTATTAAAGCATAAATAAAATATTCTTACTTAACCTCTTTTAGTTATCTTTATAGCCATTGGAGGACAGACAGTCTCACATGCTAAGCAGAATATACAATCAGCCTCCCTTGCAGGATCAGCCTTCTTCTCTGACGCTGGATGTCCTGGTGTCTCAAACCACTCATACACATTTACTGGACATGCCTCTATGCAAGCACCATCAGCAACGCATATATCAAAATCTACAGCAACGTATGTGCCATGGATGCCTAAGAGTTGAGGAGGATTTACTGGACCCCATACTGCATGACCAGCATGCTCCCCTGCAACTTGCCTATTGTTCCTAAAGTTTGGATCTATACCTTTACCAGTGTGAGCTGCTGCAGTTGGCTTTGCTGCAGTTGTTGCAGTTGCTGCTGTTACCTTTGCTTGTGCTTGAGGTACTTGCTGTGTCTGCTGTTTAGGCTGCTGTACTTGCTGCTGTTGTTGCTGCTGTGCTTGAGATACTTGCTGAACCTGCTGCTGAGCAACTACCTGCTGTACACTTACAACCTCTTTTGCTAGAGGTGTTAAACCTTCAAGTCTCTTCCTTGCTGTACCCTCATCCATCTTATACTTGCTTACCCAGTACTTGACCAATTTATCGCCTATTATAGTATTCCTTAGTATTGTATCTATTACCATCTTTGCATAGTTATCAGCCTTTATCCTATAGTTCTTAACCCAGTATGCATCAGGGAAGTAATCAAGTGGTTTTATCTGATATATTATATCTATAACCTCTCCAGTAACTATCTCTACAGTAACCTCCAACTCTGCTTCTTTCCACTCCTCAGGCTTGGTTGATGTAACATCCTGCTCCTTCCACTTATAAGTAACATATATCCTATCAGCATATGTATCAACCTTGAACATACTGCTTAATGCACTTACAACGCTACTTACCTCTTCTTTGCTAGTTAACTCAACTGGTAGCCTATACAACCCATACTTGTAGCCATGCAAAGGATACACTCCTCTCTTTGTAGTCTCTGATAAAACTGCATATACCTTATCCTCAAGCAGTGAAGACATATGGTATATTTAATTCCCTTACCTAAAAACTTTTATTTTATAAATTTTAATCTAGGCAAGAAAATTTATATAAATCAAACTTATTTAGATTAGGTATGAGAAGAAGAGTACTGGGCATATTCGGACCAGCAACGGTAGTTAGTGTAGCATACATTGATCCTGGGAACTTTGGTAGCAATATATCCTCTGGCTCAATCTATGGCTTAGATCTACTCTGGGTAGTATGGGTATCAAGCATCATAGCAATGCTACTACAGTACCTCTCTGGCAAGTTAGGTATACTTACTGGTAGATCAGTAGTTGATCTAACTCTAGAGAGGCTTAACAACCATGGTATGATAGGAAGAGTACTCAGTAGGCTTTACACTATACCTTTATTTGCAGTTGTTATAGCAACTGACATGGCAGAGTTTCTAGGCATAACCCTAGGCTTACATCTACTCACAGGTATACCTTTGCTACTTGCTGCATTACTTGCTGTAGTTGATATACTCATACTATTTGCATTAACTGATAGAAAGGGTAAGCTTGAGATGCTTATAGGTTCCCTAGTTGCTATTATAGGCTTCAGTTATGTTATACAACTATCTATAATTGCTCCAGACCCAAATACTATACTTGAGAAGAGTTTTACACCAACACTAAATGATAATAGGCAGGTTATGCTAGCAGCAAGTATACTTGGTGCAACTGTTATGCCCCATGCACTTATGCTACATGGATACCTTACTGCAGATAGATGGAATGGAGTAAAGGGGAAGATAAAGAGGCATATAAAGGAGACTATAGTATACCTTAGCATAGCAGCACTTATAAATGCATCATTACAGGTAGCAGCATATGGAGCATTCTATAGCAGAGGTATAGAGGTTGCAGATATAGATGAGGCTTATCATACACTTAAGCCATTGTACGGATCGTTTGCAGCAAATGCATTTGGTATTGCTTTACTAGCATCTGGTATATCCTCAAGTCTAGTTAGCGTTGTTGCTGGGCAGAGAGTTATTGAGAGTGTAAGAGGTAAGAGGATAGAGCAGTGGAAGGTTAGACTCTCGGTAAGGTTAGTTAATATGATACCTCTGCTCATAGCATTGCTAGTTGGTGTAAAGGCAATAGATATACTAGTATATTCTCAAGTTGTGTTATCACTTATGCTACCTTTCATAGCTGTACCTCTAGTAGTATTTGCATCTAACATTGGTTTAATAAATACCCATACAAAGGTTGCAAGTGTTATAGCAACAGTATTCATAGTAATGCTTAATATAATACTTATACTATATGATTCAATAGTACACTAGTTTGTATAATGTTTATCTTGCCCTTCTTTAAAGAGAGGATATGCATAAAGATAACAATGATGTTAACATTATAACAGTATTAGTTTTTATTTAATTAATTCTATATGCTATATGATGCATCTAAAGAATATATTACTAGTAACGAGGTATGGTAGTGATAAAGCAGTAGATGTTGCAGTAGAGGTAATAAATGCATTTAAAAGCATGATGGAAGGTATAGAAGTTTATACAGTGAAGCCTATATTAATTGAGGGTACTAACAGTATAGATGAGAATGATGTTAAGAGTATAAAATTTGATCTAGCAATAACTGTAGGAGGTGATGGTACAGTCTTAAGAGCAAGCAGGTGGTTAAGTAACCCAACACCTATACTTGCTGTAAAGTTACCTACAAGCAAGGGTATTCTTGCAGAGGTAACAGCTGAGGAGATAGACTCTGTTATACCAAGGCTACTAAATAACTCTTACTACATAGAGAAGAGGATGCGTTTAATAGCAAGGGTTAACAACGATCCTTTACAACCAGCTCTGAACGAGGTATTCATAGTTAGGGATACATTGACAAAGACACCAACTTACAGGATAAAAATAATGGGTGAGGAGTTAAGTTATAGGATGGATGGGCTTATAATAGCTACCCCTACAGGTTCTACAGGGCATTCATTATCACTTGGGGGACCAATAGTTTACGAGTTAATGGAATCAATAATACTTACCCCTCTTGCCCCTATAAACCATCTCCCATGCATAGTACTCCCTTACAATACTAGGATAGAGGTTGAGTGTAATACCGATGTTAATGTAGTAATAGATGGGCAAGTAGTTAGCAAAGCTAAGCAAGGCTCAATAATAGATATAGCAAGGTATGATCATGATGCACACTTCCTAAGGTTTGAAGCAAGGGGTATGAAGCAGATTGCAAGCATCTAATATCAATAACACCAATAGCAGCAGTAGTAGTAAAGATAACAACACTATACTTATATTTGATGCAACAGCGTTCTATGCGGGAGTACCATTCCTAGTCTGCAATAATGGATCGCTTAATTATGATTACTATTATACTACGCCTAGAGTTATAGAGGAGATCAGTCATATAAAGCATAGATTAGATGCTGTAAACATACTAGTAAGCATGCAAAGGATAAAGGTTATAGAACCTAGCGATGAGTATACTGTAAAGGCTAAAGATTATGCAAGAATTTATGGAGAGTATGAGTTATCTGATACAGATATATCTATTATAGCATTAGCGTTGATGCTTAAAGATAAGCAGCCTTACATGAATAATATAATCATAGTTAGCGATGACTTCTCAATAGCAAATGTAGCAAGAGCAATAGGTATAGATGTTACATTTATTACAAATAAAGGTATAAGACACATAATCAAATGGATTAGATACTGTAAGATATGTAAGATTTATTACTATGAAGAGTTAAGGGTATGTAGAGTATGTGGTAATGAGTTAAGGAAGAGGAAGATGTTAAAAAGGTAAAGCAAAAGAAAAATAAAAATTGGTTGGTAGCCCGATAGGGCTTATCTCTTATTCTTTACTTTGTTATGGGTTTATTTATGGTATGCTCCTGCTGTATAGCTTGCCCTCTAATGCAAGCTTGTACATCTCTGCTACGTATGGGTTCTTTGGTGGAGTCTCTACACCAAGCTCTACCATCCTTACGTATAGCCTAACTACGTATGCTAATGCACCCATGAATGCTACTACTACACCCATGTTGAATGACCAGTGGTTTGGTACTGCGAATACCTCCTCTACGAACCAGAAGTGCCACATCTCGTTTATACCTATTGTGAACATGGTAGCTAGATAACCTATTATGGTCATCTTTATACCAGTGTTAACACTGTTGTTTGGACCCCTCATTATTGGTACCCTTCTGTCATATATCATTATTGCACCCCAGCCTAGTGGTAGTGCTATGAAGTGGGAGTATAGCCACCAGTGTGCTGGTGTGAATGCACTGTCCCTTATACTTGTCTGGTGTAGAGACCCATCAACGAAGTTATCTACCTCTACACTTGCTGCTATTGAACCCATCACTATTACCATTATGAGTATCTTCTTTAGCCTCTGTATCTCGACTTCCTTTGGAAGTAGTGCTGGTATCTGAGCCATATGCGCTCAGTAAAGAGTTCAACAGGCAAGTATATTTACCTTCAAATAAAATAATCATAACATACTTTATAGAAATTACTATAGGAATATTGATTATACATAAGTCATAATAATTTTTGTCTTATAATAAAGAAGAAATATAATAGATGATGGTTAATCAACAATGTTAATCATTAGCATCTAACATGTCTTGTGTGTAATTATCTAAACTAGTGGTCCTCATATTACTGCTAGTAGTATTACACTCTAATACTCTCTTTATCCTTGCTGCCCTTGCATAACCTATGCCTTCAACACGTGCTAATTCTACTAAAGGTGCATTAAACACATTCAATGGAGTAGCAAATCTATCAAGTAGCCTTAAGGCTAGCCTGTTCCCTACACCTGGTAATGATGCTACAATGCTTATCTGCTGCTCTCTTAATGAGTTACCCTTACTTATCTTCTTAAGCAAGACTGGTTTACCGTTACTATCATGCAAGTATCTCCTTGCTAATGCTATAAGCATGTAAGCAGTATGCATATGCGAGTGTGTAGATATAACAGATACTTTAAAGTCAGATATGAGAGATGCTAATGCACCATAGACTACCATAGGATCATCAATCTCAAGCTCCTCTATACTACCCTCTACTATAACTACAGCATGAGAATAATTCTTAAGCATCTCCCTTAACTGTAAGAATATCCTACCATCGTATATTGAGTTAAGTAGATCCCTAGCACTCTTCCTCTCAACACAGCAATCATATGATACAACGTAATCACCAACCTTTAGACTAGCAAAATCTACACTTACACCTAGTTGGGTAAGCATATCTGGCACTTTACTTCTCTTCTCATGCTCATCTACAACTATCCTTATCCTCTCCTTACTCTTAGGCTTACCATTGCTCATAGAGGATCAAGCCTACCTACCCTATCTCTTATTATATCCATTATCTTACTACATAACTCCTCTTCACTACACTCTAATGCTATTGATGCTGCAGTAGGATGCCCTCCACCTGCATCACTTATGGTAGCCAAGAGATCTGTGCCTAGATGTAATCTAGTCTTAGCATAGAACTCCTGTGTTGATCTAACACTTGCCCTTGCTAATGTGCCCTCAGTGCTAGTAACTACTGCTAGATCTGCACCAAGATCTATGAGTGCCTTTGCTGCTGATGCATGGTATGAACCAACCTTAGAGAATGCTATTATGAACCCATTAGCTTTGTATAATCTGCACCTCTGTGCAGCCTTCAACCTTGCTACCTTCTCAGAGTAATCCTTACTAACTGCAAGTATACTTCTAGCATCCTCTATAGATGCAGATCTACATAACATACTTACAACCTCTATACTCTTACATCTTGCTATGGTTAGATGCTGAGAGTCTGTTAGTATGCCTAATAACAATGCTCCTGCAACATCCTTGCTTACCTTAATCCTTCTCTCTTTAAACAATCTGTATACTAATTCACATGTTGAGGATGCATCTGTATCTATTATAACTTCACCTGCTAGACTATGTATATCCTTAGATGGGGCATGATGATCTATTATAACCTTATCACACTTGCTCTCTACTACAAGTTTATAAGCATCACCAAGCATGATTGGATTATTAGTATCTGCTATTATTATTATATCTGCATTAATATTTATATCATGAGTATATTTGTAATAAACGTTGGTAGTAAGCAAAGATAAATTATAGTACTCCTTAACTCTACAGGCTAAAGAGTTTAGACCATCTGGGAATATAGCATGTATATCCCTTATACTCTTATAATATCTGAGTAATGATGCTAAAGAGTATACGGAGCAGTATGCATCAACATCAGCAAGCCTATGGGTTACTATACAGGCTGTCTTAACCCCAGATAGCTTCATAGTTAAACCTAACTTACATTATAAATAAATACTAATACTTGACTCAATCTATATTTTATTTATTTATTATTCCTACTCAGCCCTTGGTCTACTTACTCCTCTAACCATCTCATCTATTCTGCCCTGTACCTCTTTAAGGTTCTCCTTAAGCCTTGACTCCTGCTTAGATAATACTGCTATCCTTGTGTTAAGTAGTTCCTTCTTCTCCTCAAGCTCCTTCATTAGATCGTCCTTCTTACTCCTTATAAGGATTGGACCTGCACTCTTGTATACAATATCATCAGGTGTTGCCTTCTTTAACTCCTCCAAAGCCTTATCTATCTCCATACCCTCTACCTCTAACTGCTGCTTCTGCATAAGTATAGCCTGTAGGTTCTGCTGTAGTTGGTTAAGCCTTGCTAGTTGCTCCTTCAGCCATGGAGGTATCTCTTGCTCACTCATACTAAAGCATACTTCATACTAGAATAAATGCATATTCATTCATTAATTAACAGCAAAGATAATAAAGTAATAAGCATTCTATACACTTATGAGTATAGTATGGCAGGTAACTAGGGAAGATATACAATATTATATATACGATGATAAAGCAAATGCTATAGGCTACTTCACACCAGATTATGGTACTAATGAGGAGGATAGGATAATAGATCTTATAACAGATGAGGCTAGTGTAAGAGGAGGTAAACTCTCCCTATATCTTAGCATAGTGCCAGTAGATGATATACATTACAGTAAGTTCTTAGAGTGGATTAATGATATAAACGATAGATTAAAGAAGATAAGGGATTATCAGATATTAAAGGGCTTGGATGAGCCATCAGTTAGAGTAGAGCATAACATGCTACTTGCTACATTTGATATCAAGTTTGATAGAAGGGTTGAGTTAACCAAGAAGAGCCTTAGTAATGCACTAAGCAATATACTTAATGAGATGAAAGCAAATAATATAATTTGATACGATCATATTTATAGTAAATTTATTTAGTTGTAATTAATAAGATAAAATTATTGATTGGTTATACCTTAAAAATGATAAACCTGAGGACCTATGCTCTTCTTCCAATCTGCCTTTATACCAGGTTTACCAGCAAGCTTCTGTAGGTAGTTGTATGCTGATATGCCTGCCTTTGCACCTTCTCCAGCAGCTACTATAACTTGCTTGTAAGGCATTGTTGTAGCATCTCCAGCAGCAAATATCCCCTTATGTGATGTCTCACAGAACTCATTAACCTCTATCTCTCCTCTCTGATTTATCTTAACCAGATGCTTAACAAAATCAGTATATATCTTAGAACCCATCTCAACGAACAAGCCTTCAACCTCTACTATACTTGTATTACCTTGGCTATCTCTAACCTTTATAGCCTTTAGGTTTAAGTTACCTTCTAAGCCTACTATCTCACTATTAGGCATATACTTAACATTATCACTCTTCTCTAATGCAGATATCATATCCTTATCCCCAGCCATCTTGCTTGTTCTATATATTACATAAACCTCCCTTGCAAATCTACTAAGTAATAATGCTGATTCAACAAGGTAATTGCCTACGCCTGTTGTAGCAACTACTCTACCCTGATAGAATGGGGCATCACACTTTGTACAGTAAGATAAACCTCTGTTCATGAACCTCTTCTCATTCTCTACTCCTAACTCCCTAGGCACTTTACCTATTGCAAGTATCAATGCCTTGCATTCATACACCCTATCACTGCTAGTCTTAACCTGAAATAAAGAGTCTTCCGACTCATTTATGCTCTCAACCTTATCGTATATAATCTGTCCTCCATAGGTTAATACCTGCTGTTCTAATGTTCTTGCAAGTAACTCACCACTTGTAAGAATTATCCCAGGGTAGTTCTCAAGCTTTGGTATTAGATTAAGTTGCCCTCCTAGATCTTGTGAGATAACCAAAGTATTAACCCCCTGTCTTGATGCAAACATAGCAGCAGATAATCCTGCTATACCACCACCTATAACTATAATCTCATACTGCATATTTTACCTTCCTCCCCTTACTTATTTAAATATTTTAAAGAATACTATAAACTATAATTAGTTTAGTTTTTATTACTACTTATACACATGTCTGCTATGGATATTATGGAGTTGCTTAAAGAGATATGTTACAGTGTAAGGGAGGAGGTTACAAGGTTAAGCAAGAAGGAGGCTAACGAGGCTTATGGTATAGGTGCTGGGGGAGATATAGCAAGGAAGATAGACCTAGTTGCTGAGAGTAAAGCAATAGAAGTTATAAAGAGGTATGGTATGCAGTGCAGTTTACTTAGTGAGGAGGCTGGTTTGGTTAACCTTGCTGATGATGCAAATAAATATGAAGATGGTATATTTGTGCTAGATGCAATAGATGGCACTACAAATGCACTAAGGGGTTTGCCTATATACTCATGCTCAATAGCATATGCTGAATCAGATACTTTAAGCAGTGTAAAGTATGCTGCAGTAATAAATATACCAAGTGGAGATATATATTATGCTATAAAGGGCAATGGTGCATATATGAACAACTCAAGGCTTGATCATGGCTTATCTAGTAATACTGGTAAGGGTTATGTTATCGGTGTAAATGTATCTGGTATAGATGAAGGCAAGCTTGATAGGTTAAGGCATATACTATCTAAGGCAAATCATGTAAGACAACTTGGCTCAAATGCATTAGAACTCTGCTTTATTGCAAGTGGGCTCTTAGATGCTTACATAGATATAAGGGGTAAGATCAGGGTTACAGATATAGCTGCTGCTTACCTTATACTTAAAGAGGCTGGAGGTGTAATAGTAGATGATAAGGCTAATGAGTTAGATGCAAAACTTGATATTGGTAAAAGGCTATCATATATAGCAGCAGTTAATAAGGATGTACTTAGAGATATATTGGCTTATCTATGATGATTATATTTAGAATAATAGATTGATTATTCTTCATTCTCTTAATAGCAATCTATATCTAACCTTTGCATAACATAGTTTAAATCAAATGCATTGTTTGATCTCATCCATGCCTCCTCTACAAAGAACCTTAATGCTATAGCAAGTGAGTTACCATCTATAGTTATTGTATCAGAATCTGTTATGAAGAATTTAAGTAAAGATAGGGAGGATGCTAACTGTAATGCCTTCTTCTCAAGCCTTATAGAGAATGGTACTCTATCCTCACTCATACTATCAAGTATCAACCTTGATGCATATTCTATCCTTTCAATCACACTATCATTAACCATGATATCCTTAGCATTAAATCCATCTCTTACAATAGAGTCCCTTATCTGTATAGCATAAACAAGAGTTAGATGGTCTCTAATTGCATATGCCATCTCTAACATCTTCTCTTGCATCAGACCCTTCATAAGTTCTCTCTGCCTCTTTGCTAGTTCATAGTACTTATCCTTTGTAAGCCTATGTAGCCTACAGAGCATTCTATCCTCTATAGCCTTGAAGTTTGGGTCCTTGATGGTAACCTTATAACCATTGCTAGATATACTAGTATTATAGTTCACTGAGAAGAAAGAGGTAAACCTGTAAGCCCTAACGCTATAAGACTTTGTTTCATACCTTATAATACCCCTCTCCATTGCTATCTTCAATGGCTCAACCATACCTTTGTACTTGAACCACTCATTGAACTCAGTTACTATGAAGTTGAACCTCCTACCCTCGTATGCCTCTCCCATAGCAATGAACTTGGCTGGTGTTACTCCCCCACAATATCTATTAATACCAGGCAGACCATATGCTGGTACACTATGCTCCTCAGCCCCTAGTATAAGATCCTTGATGGTAAATGTCTTCCCGCTACCAGAGTCACCAAATAATGCTAAATTGAATCCTGTGCCTAGTACTCTGGTATTGTTACTACTAACTATACTAGTATCTGAGAGTGAGTACTGCTGTGCTATAGCAAGTAATGGATCAAAGTATAGAATACCAAATAATTCGCTTAGATGCTTTATCAATACATTAACATCAAAGCTCTTTCCAAATCTAATAACATCCTCTAGCCTATTCTTCATAAGGTTAAACAAGTAAGATCTAAACTCATTCTCCATTCTAAGTATCTCCTCAAACTCATTATAAGCATCTTTAGTGCTTAATCTAGGAATGCTTATTGAGTTTATAACCTCTTGCACCAATGGTTTAACCTCTTCAAGTAAAGCCCATAACATACCTTTACCATAGTTGCTACCATTGTTGATACTACCTCTACCTCTCTTAATGCTTGGGTTATACACTATCTTCCATCTATCCCTCATATCTCTTAGTATCTCATCTACCTCAGTATTCTGCATCCTCTCACCATAAAACCTACTTGCCAATGATGTTATTGCTGATGTACTTGCATGCTCAAACTCCAACAATGACTTAAATATAGCATACGCCCTCCTACCATATACATGCATTATTATACGCATGATATCATCTTTCAGTTCATCCCATGAACTTCTATGTTGTAATATACCATTCGTGAATGTATAGTAATTGCCTCTAAATACCAGATCCTTATGTATTGATAGCATGAGTAACCTCTCTAACTGCTCATCGCTAATTATCTTTGCAAGTGAATTTATGTTAATATCTGTAATAGGTAAACCTTCCTGCTCCAAGTATCTTATCACCTTTACTCTAAACTCATAATGCTCAGGGATATCTAACTCTGGTATTAGTCTCTTAAGTAGTATGATCCTCTCCTTTAACCTTAACCCATCATTAGAGTAGTTAGCGTCTTCAATCAATGCATTACACCCTACTATATACTTCTATTATATTATATACAGAATATCTTTAGATAAGGTGCTTAACTATACAAATTACCCCCAGTTATATCATTAGTTTACTGTTACTCTTCTCCTCTAATATCTGGTTGCTTGATCCCTCTATTAGTTAAAGAAGCACATATCTCTGGCACAGCAAATAAGAACCCTACATGTAAGCAATCGCTCCTTGAGCAATGTCTACAGTATAGTACTCTATCCTTTATCTCAACCTCTACTATCCTATCTATCATGTAATCGTATATGAATGATACATTGCTATCCGTGCCTATTAACTTTAAGAAAGGACCATATCTTCTAAGATGCTCATAGTATTCTATGTACTCAAAGAGTATTGTCTTTGCTGCATTACTGAATGTCCTGCCCTTGAACTTATCATGTTTCTTTATAAACTCCTCCAACTTCTTACTCTCTTCCTCCTTTAACACTATCTGTGTGTATCCTTTACGCATAGTACATTATAATATGTTCTCATACTTATACTTTGTCCTAATAAGTAAGTAAAGTTTAAATAATCATTGCCTTTAACTAATTGTATGGAACAATTGGTACAATTAGGTACAATTAGATGTGTTGTGTGTAATAACAAGGTTCTATACTCTGATAATAACGAAATAGTATGCTCTAAGTGTGGAACAGTATTAGGATATGATAATATCGACTATGGTAACTATACTACTGCTAGTGAGCTTAACCTTTACAATATGGTCAGCATAGGAAGCAAGGTTAACTATACAAGTAAGCATATACATAATTGTAATGATGAACTATCCTTGTTCTCAAACCTATGCGATAGGCTAGAATTACCAAGATACATTGCAGTTGAATGTTGGAGAAACTATAAAAAGTTAACAAAGTACCTAGGTATAAGTAATGCAGAGATAGCAGCGTTAGCAGTATACTTTACATGCAAGAAGTACTCATATAAGCAATACAATAAAGATCTTCTGATTGATATAGTAGCATCAATATATTCTAGGGCATGCTTGCCTACACTTGATAAGTTAATATCAAACTTTCTAGATAGAGTTTATAAATGTAATGATAAAGATGCCATGCAATTCTACCTTACATTACTAAGTGATGATGATAGAGTAAAGGCTAGAGCTGTAAAGGTATCTATGCTGTTAACCAAGGCTAACCTTAAGGAGGTGCTTGCTCTTGCTTGCTAGTATTAATATTAAGAATCTTAATTATTTAGATCATATAGTAACGTTATCAACTATACCAACAATAAAAAGCATAAGTGATGCATTAAAGAGAGGTGAAGAATTGCAACCAATAACAGTTGCAAAGGTAAATGATGAATACTATATACTAGATGGTTATGCTAGAGTAGAGGCTCATAAACTTGCTAACATTGATAGTGTAAAGGCATATGTAATAGAGTTAAAGAGTAAGGAAGAAGCACAGTTATGGCATATAAGGCTTAACATAAGATCATCACTAAACATACTAAAGCTTTATGAGGCTTTAAAGCATCATAACAAGGATATTAACAGTCTTGGTTTGGATGAAACAATGTTAAAGATAATAAAAAGATTAGATAGGATTAAGGGTAGAGCATACACAAGACTTGCCTACTATTTAGATATACTAAGGCAAAGGTTTGCTAGAGTTCCACAGATACCATACTACATTATAGTACTTGTATCTGAATTAGAAGACGAGGAATTACAAGAACGTGCGGTTGATTTTGCGTTCATTAATATAGAAGATAGAGAAGATGTATTCTCTTATCAAGATTATGATAGAATGCTTTCGTTTATAAAGATACTTAAATCAAGAGATATTAGTACAAAGAATGCTATGGATAATAAGATTTCTTATGTCAAGACCAGTAATATAATAAAGAAAGGCACAAAGATTCAATATTATAAGGGCGAGTTAGTGAATACTTTTACTTGCGAATGTGGTAAGATATATGCAGTAAGTGCCAAAAGTAGTAAGGGGTATACAATAAACGAAGTTGAGGAACATAACGATCTTATAGTTATTAAAGGAAGTAATGATTCATTCATCCATATCGTGCCTAATGATGTTGTTGAACTACTTGGATTAGATTCGCATAAACCTAGGTGGCATGTAGCCGATGCTTATAAGATAATTGAGTTATTGCCATTCCTTAACGGTAAGGTTGCAATACTTACAGTTGAGTGATTATACATTGCTGATGGGAAATGAATAGCATAATAGAGCTAAAGTGGAGGTTTAGGAGTAATGCAAAATTAATCATTGATATATTAAGATATATAGGGTTTGAAGAAAAGGATAGGAAAGAATTATTAGATGTAATAATAAATGATTGTGATGATAAGAAATATAAGCATAAAGTATCTACCATAATATGTAAACTAATAAATAAAGGTTTAATCAAGATTAATGAGTATAAAGATTCTAATAAAAGGCATTATTTACGTCTTACAGATCATGGTAGATGGTTACTCTTATGTTATATACTTAATATTAATCCATTACAACTTGCTATATTAGCACTACTATACAATAACTATCATAGGTCAGTAAAGAATAAAGCAAGATGGATAGTACCGCTTGTAAGAAAAGAGTTAGAATCTTTATTACATTTCTATAATAAAGAATATTTATTAAAGCAGATTAGAAAACTTTGCAATATGAATCTATGCACATATGCTTATGATAACAATTGTATAATACTAAATGATGAAGCATATGGTATACTAAACAAGTTTCATAATGATATACTCTCATTGTATAGGCATATAATGCAAATATCAGATCTTAATGGTGAACCATATGCTTATGAGATTTAACTATATCTATGAGATAAAGCCTATAGACTTACTCTCATTACATGAAGATATGCAAAAGAATATTATTACAAGATTCTTACATCTACTGAATTGGATAGAAAAACCATTAATACTAAAGATAATTAAAGATAGTATAGAGATAAATTTCAAAGGAATAAATGAAAAGTTACCATTAACAAGAACATTACTAATGAGTAGTGAACCATTAGAATATATACTAGATATGCTTGGCTATGAGTATGCTAGAGTACTTAATGCTATGAATGATATTAATTTAAGAGAAAGATTAACATATTTAATTATAGATAATAAAGGAGAAGAATCTAGATTTATTAGATGTTTTATGTTATATAGACTCCCCTCTGATGCTGATATAGCATGGATAAGCAATATTGCAAAGTTATGTGATGAACTTATAATCCATATAGCTCCTATGAAACAAGAATTAGCTTTAAGTAAGATGAGAAGATATAATACACTAATAAATGCTGCAGCGACAAAGTATAATTCATTATCATATAAAGCTGATATCTCTGAACATACTCTACAAGCATTAGAGAAGCATGAGACAAAGTTATTTAAAGTAGCAGTTACAGCTGTTATAAATGCTAACAGTAAAGATGAACTTGATTTAAAGAGTAAGAATTTCATTAGAAATGCTAAGCAATATGCAGCATTTGATGCAGTAATAGGTAAACAAAAGGATATATTAGATGGTAAGTATAAGCATTTAATAATTGAGTTGGGTAGCATGAGCATACTCTATCCATTTGTTAGTAGTGAGATGGTAGAATTACCCAATGGCATCATGCTTGGCATAAATATGCTTACAGGTTCTCCAGTTATATATGATTATTCATTAAGAGATAATTATAATATAATAATACTTGCAGCATCTGGATATGGAAAATCATTAACAGCAAAACTAATCCTCTCTAGAATGCTAGAGAAAATTCCAGATTTATATGCGTTTGTTATAGATCCACAAGGAGAGTATACAAATATTGCAGATTACATATCATTTAATGTTATAGATATAAGGGATGATAACAATGAAAGTAATAAGCTCGGATTAGATCCCTTAAGGTTATTCAAAGGTATAGATGCTGCTGAGATTATATCAGATATAATCATGGCTCCTTTACTTGTAAGAAAAGAGATTACTAAGGTTATAGTAGAGAATAATATTGATAACATATTTAGATTGTATGAGCATTTAAGTAGTAATTCAAAGAAATATCTTGCTGATATACTTGCAAGTAATTCAATGATCTTCTCTGGCAATAAATCAATAACTAATAGAACAATAATCTCACTTAAGAATGTACATTCTTCTAATATGTTATCAACTTTACTCTTGCTAACATTAGCAAAGGTATGGAATGAGGTTAATGTTATGAAGAAGAGTATCCCAAAGATGATACTTATTGATGAGGGATGGATGTTATTTAACATGCCTTCAAGTGCAAAATTCATCAATCTAATAGCAAGGCTTGGAAGAAAGTTGAATGTCATATTCATATTCATTACACAGAGACCAGAGGATGTTATTGCTAATGAGTATGGTAGAGCATTGCTAGATAACAGTGATACTAAGATACTCTTAAGGAACAATGAACTAGCATCCATTAAGATAGCTGAGGCATTACAGCTATCAAATAAGGAGAGGGATATGCTTGTATCATTTACTAAAGGCGATGCATTACTCTTAACTAGAAGTCATAGACTAAGGGTTCATATATTACCAACAGAAGAGGAGTTAAAAATATTCTCAACAACACCAATTGATAATATGGTATAGCAAAATTTTACTTATTTTATAATATGATCTTTTTATCATCATCTTTTGCTCTAACATTATAGTAATTACTTCTATATTCATTTTTATTATAATTGTTATTCTTATATTCAATAGTAGCGCTATCTCCATATATATTAACACTGTTTTTAGCAACTTTTATCCATCTATCATATTCTTTAGGCATTATACTCTTGCTTAATGCAATACCTCTTATAGGGGGATCTGCTTGTGTATAAAATGCAAATGTATGTAATGGTAATGATACAAGTTCTTCTCTACCTATAGGCATCAGATCCTTGACTAGCATAGCAGTTCTTAAATCACATCTGAAGCATATTATAGTTCTACATAAAGATAATAGCTCCTCTGCTATATCTACGTTGAATGCATTTATGCTCTGAGTTGCTAATGTAACTTTAATATTAAACTTTCTTAAAGTATTAAGTACTTCTCTTATAGCAAATGAGTGAAATAGATGAGCCTCATCTATGAAGAGATTAAAAACATTATTTGTACTACCAATGGTATTGTTGTTAGATGGGAGATCAATACTCTTTCTAGCCTCAACATATAACATATGTATAATTATTGAACCCAAGAATGCTATTATATCATCTGATGCTATGCTAGCAAGATCTACTATAACGAACTTATTTTCTCTAATAATATGAGCAATACTTATACTTGATCTATTACTATCTTCTAGCATCACCATTGCTAAAGGAGTTGATAATATTTTATCTAGTTTATTGTATACTACTCCAATAGATTCCTTTTTGTAATTCTTCTCAAATATCTCATGCCAAAAGTATAATGTATCAAGATCAGTTATGTTCCTAAGTATAGAATTCCTTAATTCTTGATTTGTTATCAAGGCTCTAAGATCCTTTAATGTAATATTTTTACTGATAGATATTAAGAGATTCAATGCATTCCTTAATATCGTTTCTAGCCTATCGCCCCATGAATCACTATACAGATTCTTAAGTACATTTATGAAAGATGCAACAGTTACATACTTTTCTTCTATATTATCAAAGTACAACGGATTAATCTTGATTACTCTTTTAAACCATAACGCAGTTGCAGGATTTATATAGATAACGTTGTTACATAAATTGGTAGGTATTAATGCTAAAACCTCTCTAGCAAGTCTACCATGCGGATCAATCAATATGAATCCTTCTCTTCTCTTTATACATTGTAAGATAAGTAACTTCATAGTCTCGCTCTTACCTGAACCTGTCTCACCAAATATTACTGTATGAACTCTATAAATACTAGGTATGGCATAAGCCTTGCCATCATGACTAAAGCCTATTATATCTACGCCAGATTTATTTACCATACCTCATCATATATAAAGTAGTACCTATTTGGGTTTATTTAATTAGATTAAGATCTATATTGTCATCAATTTGGTCAATAACTATGCCATTAGTGAAAGTTTTAACCCTTGTTGGAGTTGATAATCTAAGTAATGATACATCCTTAGGTAATGCTACTATATTTGCTAATTCTATATCACTTAAGATACATGCGTTCTTTGCTACATCATAATTCATCACATCTACAATATTATAATCCTTAAAATGCTTATATGCTATCAATTCCTTAGGCAATACACTCTCTAACAGATGCAATGTATTACTCTTGTTTGATGCTAAAGCAATAACTGTAGCAAAGTGTTTTAGCCTCATCTTCCACTTTGCTCTTTCTATAATGCTCTGCATGAAAGGAGATAATCTCTTCCTTCCATTACTGTTCTTAAATAAACTTGATAATATCATGCTTAGATTATCCCCATATTCCTTCTTCATTATCCACTTACTTATATCATAAGATTTATCAGTATATTTTGCGTAACATGCAAATACACACTCATCATTTAACTGCTCCAAAAGATCGTATAATGTAGTTGGCCTAACCTCTTGTACTATAGGTATAGCATAATGTATTCTGCTCTTGTAGCAGTTTACATACCTGTATTTTAGAAATGGTGTCCATTCAAGTTCCTCAACTTCAGAGTTCTTTATATTAAAGAAATGAATGCTATTAGCATCATCTGCCATAAGAAGTATCCTAGTATTCCCTTCCTTGCGTAGAATAAACATTGCAAATTCATCAATCCTATATAGTAAGTTAAGGATCTCACTTATCCCATCGTTAAAACTACTGTATAGTTTCAACTCATACCATCTGTACCTCTTCTCCATCAACTTAACAAGATGGTTTTTAATAACATCTTTATTCAATGATGTTAGGAGAGTTAACTGAAGAGGAGAGAGTAAGATGGCTAAGGATAGTTATAACAGCAATAGTAGCAGGATTGATAGTATTTGCTGCTCCAGAGATAACTGCATGGATAACTGGAATAGATATAGCGAAACCACAAAGCAACATACCTACTACTTTAGTTGACAGAGTGATGATGATATTCACATTAACAAGGTACTTTGGAGGAGCAATAATAACAATAGGAGTCATAGCAGGGGTGATAAAGCTCTGATATTAAAGAAGATAGATGCCATTGTATTTGCACTTCTCCTGGCTTATTTTTTAATAAGACCAGATATGGAAGATACTCTGATACCATTATTCTTTATTTTTTGGGCATTTGCATACCTGCTAGATGCATTAAGTACCATAAGATATGGCAAGGGTACAAGGTATGAAAAGAATAGATTATTTGCATATATAGCAGATAAGTTAGGAATATCTGCTGGTATAACCGTACATCTACTTATAGAATTAGTATTCATATCATTCATACCGTTCATATTCTTAAGAACTTTAAGCATAGAGGCTAGTGCTGTAACAGCATGTCTAACTGGGTTATTGCACATAGATGCTTTCATATCAAATATAAGGTTCAGATACTATATGCGTTAAATCAACGAATAAATCCATTTATTTTGTATCTAATCGTTGACAACACAAATGACATATTAATAATCATATTTAATTTATGAATGAAGATACTATGGTTTGATGATATAGAGGTATGGAATCAACCGGTATTTGATATGCCATTTATAGGTAGAGTAAGTATTAGACAGATGTGCATAATAGGTATAGCATTAATATTAACATTCTCTAGCAGAGATATATTTATAACAATTATATCATTATCAATAGCATTACTATTTTCTATGTACAGATACAGATCATTAAGTCTTGATGAGCTATTATACAACTTAATAATTTATATGGCTATTTATAATATTTATCCATTAATAAGATACATGACTTTATTATTGTATGATCAGTTAAGCCATATACAACAATCAAATATGATGAATATAGCAATTATTAGTAATATAAAGAAACACATACTAGATAGATATAAACAAACCTATAAGAAAGATAATTGCAGTAATAAGCAAGAGATACTTATAGTTAACCGAGAACCTATAAGATTAAAATTACGATTAGTAAATAAGGATGGGTTAGCATTAGCAGGTAAACTTGCAACGATATACTTGGATGATGAGCATATAGCAAGTATAGTATCTGATTCAAAGGGCGAGGTAGAGACGCTAATATCATTCAGGTCAGATGTACAGAAGGTTAACCATTATGATATAAAAGGGAATAATACGCATATGCTAAAGGTTATTGTTGATGGAAGGCTTGTATTTACACAAGTAATAACAATTAAATATATACATGACAAGTTAGCCTTGAGTAAATAATTAACAACCATAATAGTATAACTACTCTTATTAATTATCTATTGTTATATGGATGGTATTTGGGTTAAGTGCTGGTTTACTTACAGTTATAGCAATAATAGCAGTAATAGCATTAATAGGTTTAAGTATTGGCATAGTAAATAGTATAGGAAATACGTTTATTGATGTTGCTATTGCAATGCCAAAGTTAGAATCTACAAACAATAATGCTAATATTACAATGTACACATTCTTTAGAGATACCTCATTCTATATCCTTGCTATGGCTATAACTCTAGCAGGTATATCGTTAATGCTTGAGCAGTTCAATATATTGGCTAAGAACACAGCAAGTATGATAATCTCAAAGAGCATGCTATTAGCTATACTGTTATTTGCTTTCCCCATAATCTGGGATAATGTAGCATATATGATAGAAGAGTTTAGTAAGTATATACTTAGCCCAGATAACCCTGCAAGGGCTAATGAGAAGGTTAGGTACCTCTGGGAGAACATATCTGCTATAAGTACCCCAAGCATACCAGATCCATTTGAGTTACTTGATCCTAGCAAGTTATCTGAGAGACTATTTGTAGATGTATTCATGAGTGTATTCAAATCACTGATAGCCTTTATGCTAATGGTAAGCCTATACCTCATAGGTACTATAAGGATAGTATTAACAGCAGTGCTAATAATAGGCTTGCCTATAATACTTATGCTCTCACTTATACCATTCTTAAAGAGGATAAGTGATATACTATTAAATACACTTATAGGTTTAAGCATAGCACCAATCCTCTCAAGTCTAACAGTTGCTGCTGGGAGTGCTTACCTATCTGGTTCTAATCTTGATCATCTACAGTTATGGATAGCTAGTGTTGCTATAGCATCTTTAGCAGTGTATTTTCCTACACTTCTTGCACCTATGTTAGGTTCTTTAGTTACATCACTTAGTGCATGGGTAACTGGTGCTGGTGTATCAAGCGTACTTCTAGCAAGTGGCTCAGTTGCAGGTGTTGCTAAGGGAGCTATAACTGGGATAAGTACAATATCTTCTGGCTTAGGTACAACACTTGGTAGAGAACCTACTGCATTGGAGCTTGCTAGGGCAGTTACAAGTGCTAGTGGGATGAGAATGATGGGTAGATCAGTACTATCAGGTTTAGCAGCTGGTACTATAGGAGGTTTACTAACATCGTTAAGACCTACTACAGAAGCACTAGGTATACCAAGTGTAAGTAGGTTCACAGATAATGCAGCGAGGAGTACATTAAGCATAGCAAGTGATGAAGCAAAGGATAATGCTATGGAACTTGTTAGGAATTTTGCAGGCTCGTTGATAGAAGGTTCAATAGCATACTATGCATTAAAGAATCCCTTGCATGATGTTAATACTAAGGATGTTAACAGATGGTTCTATACAATAAAGAGCATGTACGATAAGCAAGAGTATGAGGCTTTAGCAAGATTTGCTAACAGGTACTTCAAGTTACCAGATGAGATACTCAAAGGGAAAGAGGGGATCTTTGGGAAGACATTTGGTGAACATATAATGAACATAGCAAAGGCAGATGATAAGAGACCCCTAACAAACCTATACTATTGGTTAGAGCAGATAAGGGAGAGGGGAGGTATAAGCAAGATTGCAAGTGCGGATGAGTTAAAGTCTATCATAAGGAATAGAGATGTTAATAGAGAGAGATTGGGTATAATGCATAACATAACATTACCCAATCCAAACTTTGAGATAATAGATCTAACAATACATATAGATGAAGATTCTAATAATGATGATAATAAGCATAATAAATGAACAGAATAGGTATAGTCTTTTATTGTATGTAAATCTATTATGTGAGCATAAGTTCAAAGATAATAACAATTATACCTTTGATAACACTCATGTATATAGTATTGTATATCTATGATCAAGCATACTCATATGGTAGTGATGTTATCTTTACTAATACCTCTTCACAAGATCCAATCCATACTGTATCATCTTACTCATCTAACCCATGTAATCTTTATGCAACAATTACCATATTAAGTGTTTATTACAACGGTAGCATTAGAAACAATCCAGATGGTACATACTATGCTGGAGATGCATTTAAGTACGTTATAGAGCATGGATACAAGGAAGTGATGGGTGAGGATGAATCATGCTCAGACTATTACTATTGGCTTGATGTGAAAGATGCCAGCATAATAGGATCAAAGACAAATGGAGTGCTAGAGATAGATTCTACTGCGCAAGGAGTGTACAGATTTGTATTCAATCAGAGTATAAAGCATACTGTATGCTTTATGTATGAGAATAGTATCTGCTATTCAAATACTTATATAAATAAGACTATATATGCCTATAAAGTTATAGAACCTAATATAGATGCTAAGTTAAGCAAAGTTTACCTATACGATGATGATGGGTTCATTACAGTTAACAAGGATGGCACATACTATATCAATGATCCAATAGCAATAGCCCATAGTATATACTACAGGTTTAAAGATGATAGGATAGGCACGTTAAAAGCAATAGTTAATAAAGAGCATGATCTCTTGCATGATTACGAGTATACTTGTAGTAAAATAACATGTAATCATACCCTCATTAACAATAATTATAGAACAATTGACCATTTACACTTTGGTTACAACGATGGGATAAATGTTTACATAGCAAGGGATAACTCAATGTTAGGTAAGCATAAGATAATATACAAGATAACCCTTATCAACATAGACAAGGTAATAGGCTACACATATGCTAGCATAGATGCAGAGGTGGTAAGATATGAGCCAGTATACCATGTATATGCTTATCTAGTACTTAATAGTGAGGGTGAATGGGCTTACGCAAAGGATGTAGCATTAGCATTACATTACCATGGGAGCAAAGATGATGATGGATTAATACATGAACTAAGAAGGAGTAAGATAAATGCTAATGAGTATAATACTATTGCCTATATGTTTAATCTTACTAATGGTAAAGAAATAGATAAGGGTTCACTTATGCTAAAATATGCAATAGCTGATCATTATAATAAAGAGAGTAATACACTGCTATTTGATAAAGAAGGTTATGGTAAGTTAGTATTCTCTTATAACATACAAGATGAAGCCTTAAAACATAAATACTCTAGTATAGCATTGAATATAAGGTTGTATTCTAAGCATTTTGGAGGGTATGATAACCTAATGCTCTCTAATGTAGTATATATGTATCCAGCTGTAAAGTTCTCAAATATATTGGAGGTTCAAGTATATGACTCTCATGGTAATATCAAGGATATTCCTGTAAGCCTTTCTTTGATACCAATGTATAATCATGATTATTATTTACATAATTATTTAAGATCAAAGGTTATACATGATAGTAAGCATGAGAAGTTTGCTGAGATGGTTATGGATGATATGTATAGCAAGGATAATATTGGTTATGGTTTAGGATATGTAAAGATGAAGGTTAATTATACATCTTATTATATACCTAATTATATAATACATGATTATGGATCTCTTCTTGATATACCATTACATATAGCATTAGATGCTCCAACTCCTTACATGATAAATGTTAAAGTAGGAGATCTGACAAAGGTATACTATGAACCTACATACTCATTCTATAGAGACTATAAGATAATTGTGAACACAGATGATGATAATTATAGACTTGTGAAGGCAAGATTAACAGATCGTTTAGACCTGATGATAGATAAGAGGTTTGGGAAGATAACTAATATATATGTAAATGATTCCTACTACAAGCCAGAGTTACACTGCAGAGATATGCCTGAACATTACATGTGTAACATTTATGATATCGATAGTAGATTAAATGCTGTAGATGTTATCTTGTATAATGATTGGTATGGTAAAGCTAGTTTAACTGTTATCAAGGATAGTGATGCTACTAAAGAATATGATGGTAGAAGAATTAACAATAATAACTTACAAGCAACTATTATTATAAGTTCATTAGCATTAACCATATTCATAGCTTATAGGTTAATTAGAGGAATGAGATAAGTAATAAAAGATGCCAATATGAATGAGCATAGAGATGGTAATAAGGCAATAGCACTAAGATTCTTCAAGCATGTATATTTAACATACGATATAGTTGTAAGAATAACTACATTCTATAATGATCCTTTATGGAAGAGAGAGATTGTAAAGTTGGTTCCAAAGGCATGCAATGCTTTAGATCTTGCATGTGGTACTGGAATACTAACCCTACTTCTTACTGATAAGTCAGATAGAGTATATGGGCTTGATATAATTTACAAGAACCTAATTGTAGCATATAAAAAGAAGAAGCGGTTACATGCTAATATAGAGTTTGTTAATGCTGATGCAGAGTATATACCTTTCAAGGATAATGCATTTGATGTTGTAACAGCATCATATCTACCAAAGTATGTTAATGCTAAACTGCTTATAAGGGAGTGCAAGAGAGTATTGAAGGATAATGGTATAATTATATTACATGACTTTGTATATCCTAGATGCATTATAGTTAGGTATCTATGGCACTTTTACTTCTTAATACTCAAGTTTGTAGGCTTATTTGCTAAGGAGTGGAGGAGCATATTCTATGAACTTGATAAGGTAATAGCAGAGAGCAGATGGGTAGACGATGTGTTATACGAGCTTAATGCTAATGGTTTTACTTGTATAAATTGTAGATACCTTACCCTTGGAACTTCAGCAATAGTATATGCTAGGGTTAGAAAGTAGAGCATATCTCATCTATAACCTCTTTAACTCCTACCCTATAGTTAGGATACTTAAGAGCAAAGAACGATCTAAGCCTATCATTCTTTGCCCTTACAGATGCTGTTAAGGTATCTACTACACTTGAGCCTAAGAAGAGCTTTGCTATGAACAATGGAACACTTGATGGTCTCTTAACTCTTAACATATCTGCAGTATAGTATATGAAGTCCTTAAAGATACATGGTTCATCATCACATACTATAACCTTATCATAACCCTTGCTTAGAATAACCTCCAATGCTCTAGCAGCATCATAAACATGAACAAAGCACCTATAGTAGTTACCAGATCCAGGTATCCTAAATGTACCATTCCTAAGCCTATCAATAACTATGCTCTTAAACCATCCCCCATTTCCATACACATCACCAAGCACTGCTATCTTTACACTAAAGCCATATCTCTTACCAGCATCTATAAGAATACGCTCTGCTTCACTCCTCATCTTTGTGAACCAGTTGCTAGGATTGTAACTGCTATGCTCATCTATCAATGAACCTTTAACATCTCCATAGACTCCTAAGCCTTGAGCATATACAATTACCTTAACATTGGTATTTGATAAAGCATCTACAAGATTCCTCATACCCTCTATGTTAACCCTGTAATGCTTATCCTTACCTCTTACTAATGGGTTAAGTGCAGCAAGGTGGAATACAGCATCAACATCTATACCTCTTGATGAGTCTATAATGCCTTCTCTATCTGTTATATCTGCTACTATACATTCTAATCCTTTACTCTTTAGCGTATCTGCTGCATCATTGCTTCTAACTAAGCATAAGACATCATACTTAGAGATTAGACGTTTAACAAGCTCTTTACCTATGAACCCATCTGCCCCAGTAACCAATACTCTCATAATTCTAATAATTAGAAATTAGAAATGCTGTAATATTAATCAACCTTTTATCTATGCTATTATAAAGAAAATTTTTATTTTGCTCTTCAGATATATAATTATGGATACTAGATTAAATGAGTGGTTTGTACCAAGGTTTGGGTCTCTAAGGTTTAGGGCATTCATAGGTATGCTCTTCCTACCATACACTGGTATGTGTGTATCCTTTACAATAATAGGATCCATTCTTGCTGAGATGGTATACTGGGATAGGGTATTAGCCATATCAATAATATACTTCTTAGCATTAGGAGTAGGTGCACATGCACTAGATGCTCTAGGCTCTAAGCGTAAACCATGGGGAGATATACTAGGCTATAGACTCTTAATTGTATTAGCATTAACAAGTATAGCATTAGCATATGCTATAGGCATATATTACATATTATCATATGTGCCCTTGTTATCTATAATAGCTATTCTAGAGGGGTTCTTCCTGTTAGCATACAACCTAGAGTGGTTTAAAGGTTTATTCCATAACAATATCTCCTTCAGTATATCATGGGGTTCATTGCCATTGATAGCAGGTTATATGATGCAGACTAATAGCATATCTTTAAATGCATTATTAGCATCTGCTGTAACAGCGTTAGTAGCATATACAGAGATAAGGGTGTCTAGGGCATACAAGGAGTTTAAACGTAATGAGGGTTATCTTGGGAATTCCATTAAGATTCAAAGGTATGAGATTATGCTAAAGTTACTAAGCCTAGGTACAATAGCAGTAACCATGATAATGCTTACACTAAAGTATAATATGCTATTATAGAAGGAGACTTTATCATGGTAGTATTAAGGGATATAGACTTTGAGATATTATCAAGAATAAAGGAGTTAGAGGGCTTAGCAGGAGTAAGGTTAAGCAATGCAGAGAAGATACTATTAGCAGAGATAGGTACTGTAGAGCAGATGTTAAGTATAATAGTTGATGCTAATGTAAATGTGAGAGTTATTAGGCAAATAGAGTATAAGGATGGAGTAATAGAGAGGGAGGTTAGCATATCATGTGATGACGAGCCTATAATAATAGCAAGGAGTAGAATAGATGCTAATCTTCTGCCTAAAGGTGTAGTTGATGATATAAGAGGTAAGAGGCTAAGCCTAGGCAAGATAATACATAAGCACTCATTAGAGACGTATAGGAGGATAGTAGAGATAGGTTACGATCATGCTTCAGATGTATTATATAGAGTCTATGATATTATTTACAATGGTAAGAGGGCTATTAGCATAAGGGAAGAGATAATGAGAAGTAGATTACATAACAGAATAAGTAAATAATAATAATAAAAAATAAAAATAAAAGATATTTGGTTATTTAATTTTCCGTTCTGCCCCTTTTATACCATAAGGCTATTAATGCTCCTATTCCTATGAATGGTAATGTGTAGTATATGTAACCATCATTGCTATTAAGAGCGCTTCCTTTAGTTGATGATTCTGCCTCTTTAGGCTTCTCAGGTCCTATAGCACCATGTACATTTGTATCTATTGAATACTCAACCTCTACTATCCTTACAATTATCCTTTCAGTATCTTGCTTTGTTAGGTTATACTTTGCTGCTAGAAAGCCTTTAACTACATCCTCCAGTGCTGCTATATCTGCTGGGTTATCTCTTACCTTTATATCCAGTGTCTTGTTAAGTAATGGTGCTAGCATTGCTTTAAGTTTATCCTGTTGTCCTGGTCTCTCAGGCAATGGTTTCACATCTATTGTAAACACTATCTTATCCCAATGAATTGATGATTGTACTGGTGTACAGAATACCTCCATCTTAAATGCTAAGGGCTGCAACTGCTTGACCTATATCAACTGCTTGTACAGTAAGTGTGTTAAGACCAGCATTCAAGTATGTGCTTGGTATAGTATAGTTATGCACATTACCCCATCCTATAGGAGCTGGCTCATCTGCTATAAAGTTACCATTTATCCTTAGATCCTTCCATTGATCATCTGCATTTATAGCTATCTTAGCATGGTAAGTGTAACCTTGAGGTAGTATGAAATGCTTAGTGAATATATATGGATTGTTTGTATCAAGACCATTGCTAGACCATATTGGTGTAGCACCAGGTATGCCTAGGTCTGAACCGTTTATAGGAGCGGGCCAGTAATAACTAACAGGGACTGTGTTACCCCTATCTACGAATGTCTGTAGATCACTTACTACAGTAAGGCATGACTTATCTGTTGGTGGTGGAGGATTTTCACACTCAACCTTGTATTTCCACTCAGCAACCAATCTCTTATCTCCTGCAGTAGTGATCTCATACATCTCCAAGAGCCATACTCCTGAAGGTCCAACTTGCGTGTAAGTCTGCGTAGCATTACCACTTGCATCTGTGGTTATATTTATCTGTGTATACATATTACCATTTGGATCTTTGATAACAAGTAGGTATGTTGTGTTTGGTTTCCCGCTTATCTTTACAGTAACAGTTTCATTACATTTGTATAGATCTTTATCTGTACGCATCTTTACATCTGTTGGCTTCTGCTGGTCTAATTGTGTGTCAGCAACTATGTACGTGCTTGTTCCTATTAAGATAATGGTTACCGTTAGAATAACCATTATTGGGTATTTTTCTGCCATATATTCCATTTAAGGAATCTTAATATATTTCTTTCTAATAATTATACTTACTGTTTATATCTAATCATTATTATCTAAATAAGTTAATTTATAACCTATAATAAAGTATTATTACATAAAAAGTCATTAGTATATAAATATCATTTATTATTCTCTTTATTTAGTAACTTACCTTTTATCTTCTTAGTAAAAGATGCTTTATTTATTATATACCTCTCATGTGTAGCCTCGCCAACCTTCTCTACATCATCATATACTTCTGCTTTAAACTCAAGCCTCTTACCATCAACCTTAACAAGTGTAGCAATTATCCTAATATCCATACCAACAGGGGTTGGTGCAATATGCTTAACATTAACCATAACCCCTACTGTATCATGATCAGCATCTAGATAAGGTTTAACCATATCTCTGCATACCATCTCTATAGCATTAACCATGCTTGGAGTAGATAAGACTCTAGCATCTGACCCTAGGAAGTCTATGCACATCTGCTCATCAACCCTTACTATAACCTCTTGCTTAATACCAACTTTATACATGATGCTAATTACAAGCAAAGTACTAAAAACTTTTTATTACATAACGTAGGAGTATTATTGTGAATGAGTTTATCCTTTATAAGGAGGGGAAGAGGATAAGGAGGGTAGATATAGTTGGTGATGGTGTAGATGAGGATGATCCAATAGTAAGGGCATTGTTAAGTGTAGTTAAAACCAAGGGTTACAGTGTAGTATTCAAGGATTTTATGCTTATCAACCACTCTAATAGCAATAATAGTAGTGGTAGTTCATGAATAGCATAGTAGAGTATTGGAATAGGGTTAGACCATTTATAGATAATGAGATATCAAGGCTCCTGCCTATCTTCCTTGAGAAGATGCCTAGTGAGCATGCGCAGATATTTAAAGAGAGTATAGAAGGGGGTAAGAGGGTTAGAGGTACATTAACATGCCTTGTATGTCAAGCATTAGGAGGCAAGTTAGAGGATGCACTCCCTAGAGCTGTTGCTATTGAGTATATACATGCTGCAACGCTTATACATGATGATTATGTTGATCTTGATACTGTTAGGAGGAATAGACCAGCAATGTGGACTCTAGAAGGTTCAAGGAGGGCTGTGCTCTTTGGGGATCTTATATTATCATATATGATAAACATGATGACAGATATGAGCAAGGATGATGCAAAGGCTGTTGCAGAGGCTATTGCAGCTGTAGCCATGGGTGCGTTCCAAGAACCCCTTAACCCTTTACGCCTTGTTGAGGATATAACTACAGGTAGATTCCCTTCTGGCTTGTATGATGTGATAATAGAGTTGAAGACTGGTGCATTGTTTGGTGCTGCAGCAAAGCTTGGTGCTATAGCATCTAATAGGCTAGATGTTGCTGATAAGGTATATAGATATGGATCAAAGTGTGGTGAGGCATTCCAGATAGCTGATGATCTTAGAGAGATACTTTACATAGTTGAAACACGTAAGGTTAATGTTAATAAGATGGTTACTCTATTCCCTGCATGCTTATACTACTCTAACGAGTCCATAAAGGATATGCTTGATATAATAATGGGTAAACCTGTAGATGTTGCATCTATAATACTTGATAGATGGGTTCCATTGATAGAGCGTATGAGCAATGATATAGATGTTAGGATAAACCTTGCATTGAAAGAGATAGAAGGGTTTGAGGATAACGAGTATACAGAGCTCTTAAGGCATGCACCAAGGCATATAGTAAGGCTTATGCTTGAGAGTAAGGTAGAGGCTTAGTATTGGTTCAAACTAGGAATTAGTTGCTAAGTACTAGAATTATCTCTGCATTATTCATACTTAAATATTTAAAGATCGTTTAACTTCTCAACTATCCTCTTCTTAATACTAGGATTTATCTCTATACCTATACATCTCCTGCCTAATCTTCTGCATACTTTAAGAGTAGTCCCTGAGCCTAGAACTGGGTCTATAACAAGATCATTCTTATTTGATGATGTTAATATGCACCTCTCAACAAGCTCATCTGGTAACTCATTACCTGCAGTCTCTACACCATGCTGATACTTCCTTTTAATAACCCATACATCCTCAGGGTAATGCTCTAACTTATTGAATGTATAATCCCTCTCATCCTTAACTAACAGGAGTAGATGGTAGTGTGATGTAACGAACCTTCTCCTTGTGAATACACCAAACTGGTACTTCCATATAACATGGTTAAGCTGTATAAAGCCTACATCCTCTACAGCATCTAGAATCCATCTTAGATTGTTCCAGCCTGAGACTAACCACATGCTACCATTATCCTTAAGATTGTTATAGCACCATTTAACAAGATCCATTATAAACCTAGGATACTCATCTTTGCTTACCTCAACATATGATAGTGCATCAGCCTTCCTATTGTATGTATGTAGATTGCCTTTAAAGTCTATCCCAAATGGTGGATCAGCAAATATAAGATCTGCTTTAACATTTAGAGTAACATTACGGAAGTCATCAAATATTATGTAATAGCCATCATCTATGTTAAGAATATCTCCTGATCTGCATATGAATGCTCCATCTAGTATTCCCATATACTGGATATTGAATATATTTATGTTGAACTTATTAGTCTTGTCTAAATATGGCACTATGTCTTCTAACTAAATCCTTACCCTTTAATATAACAAGCAAGAAATATCTGGTATGAGGATAGCCATAGTAGGTGCTGGTGTTGCTGGTAGTTTCCTAGCATGCTTACTTAACAACAAGGGGTATGAGGTTGAGGTATTTGAGCAGTTCAGCAAGGATATGCACTTCCCAGTATGTGCTTGGGGTACATCTAAGCATATGCTTGCCCACTTCTGTAACATGGTAGGCTTGAACTTTAATGAGTATATACTGCATGTAGGCAAGAGGCTAGATATCTACATACAGGGAAGTGATAAGCATGAGTATCTTAACCTTAAAGGGCTAGTTACATACGATAAGAGGAGGTGGGAGAATGATATGCTAAAAGGTTTAAAGATAAACTATGGGGTTAGATGCACAAAAGATAACTTCCCATTGCACAAATATGATTATGTTCTAGACTGTACAGGCTTCCATAGATCAATGCTACCTAAGCCTAACGAGGATCTATCAATACCTGTATGGGAATACATGCTAGGTAACTTAAGCAAGGAAAGGGACTTCTATGTTATAGGCTATAGAAGGGCTATGGGTTACTTCTGGCACTTTCCTCTAGGCAATGGTAAAGCATTCGTAGGCGCTGGGCACTTCAAGAAGGATTACTATGGTATAAAGGAGTTCCTTGAAGAGGAGCCTAATGCACAGATACTTATGCGTATAGGTAGACCTGTAAGGCTTGCCCCAGTAACAAGGGTTGAGCCTATTGTATACAAGAATGTTATAGGTGTTGGTGAGTCTATAGGCACGGTATTCCCTTTACTTGGGGAAGGGATAACCCCATCTCTGCAATCAGCAGAGATACTATATAGGCTATTAGCAGAGGGAGAGTTCAGTGAGGAGTCTTATAGGCATGAACTCCATAGGAAGTTAGGCTACTATGATGATGTATACAAGGTATTAAGGCTTAAGATGGAAGGAAGGTTCAGTATGCTTAGACACTCAAGGCTACTGTATAGAATATACAAGCATATGAAGAGGGAAGAGGATAGATATGGGTTTGAGGTTAGCATGGATAAGTTTGTTAACCTAATCAATGCAATATAAGAATATTATATCTTAGTTTACAGAGATATGGTAATGGGCTATGTTGTAATTGCAGAGAAGTTCAGTGTTGCTAATGCTATAAAGAGAGCATTAGCAGAGATAAATGTTAGCAATGCAAACGTTACATGGGTTAATGGGCATGTTGTTGATATAGATCTGCCAGAGGAGTTTAATCAATGGAGGCTAGATAACCTTCACGATATACTTAAAGTTAGAGACTTTAGATACAGGATAGTAGATAAGAAGAGTTACTTAAGGCTTAAGCAATACTTTAAGAAAGGCATGCTTGTTATAGCAACAGATAACGATCATGAAGGCGAACTGATAGGCTATGAGATACTTATGCTTTACAAGAATTACAGTAATAGCAATAGTAAAGAGGTTCCATACTTTAGGATGAGGTTCAACTCAACCAATATTAATGAGTTGATTAATTCATGGAGGAGTCTTGAGAGCAGCCTTAACTGGAGGTGGGTATATAAGGCTATGTTTAGGCAGAGGTTTGATCTACTTACTGGTGCAGCTTACACTAGGCTACTAACTCTAGCAAATAGAATGTATTCAAACCTACCATATGGAAGGATAATAAGCTGGGGTTCATGCCAGATGCCAACACTTTACTTTATAGTACAGAGGGAGAGGGAGATAGAATCATTCAAGAGCATAGATTATTGGTATATAAAGGCTGAGTTAGAGTACAATGGTATAAGGTTTAATGCTCTAAGTAAGCATATTTATAATAAAGATGAGGCTGAGTCTATGCTTAAAGCAGTTAGCAATGCAAGAGGAAAGTACGCTTCTATAACTGATTACAATGAGTATACTAAGAGCATAGAGAGACCATTGCCTACTAGAACCGATGATGCTCTTAAGGATCTAAGCAGGATAACAAAGATGAGTGCATACGAGATACTTCATGTTATGGAAGAACTCTACTCCTCTGGCTACATATCATATCCTAGAACTGATACTAACAGATATTCTAATAACTTTAACTTTGCTCATGCTATGATGGCAGCATGTAAAGGCTTAGGTATTGGTTACATAAGTAGATCTCCTATGCCAAGGAATGGTAGTAAGGATGATAATGCACATCCACCAATATACCCTACAGGCTCATACAATGGCTCTGGCATAGCAAGGGTTGTATGGGAGTATATAGCAAGGAGGTTCCTAGCAAATGCATACTATGATGATGCTACCATGCTTATTAATAATGCTAAACTAACACTTAATGGAGTAGAGTTAAGTGCAAGAGGCAATAAGATTACAGATCAAGGGTTCTTTAAGATATACTATTACTTTAAACCTATAGATGATATTCTGCCAAGGATGAGTGTTGGTGATAAGGTTAAGGTTATAGATGTTATGCTAGTAAAGGATGAGACAAAACCACCAAGTAGGCTAAGTGAGTCAGAGCTGTTAGATATGATGGAGAGGTATGGTATAGGTACAGATGCTACTAGGGCAGAGTTCCCCTCACTTATAATAAAGAGAGGTTATGCAAAGAAGGTTAATAACAGATTCAGACCAACAGGGCTTGGTTTAGCACTAATAAATACCTTAGAGGGTATAGATGCTAGACTAGTTAAAGCAGATACAAGGGTAATGGTAGAGGATACCATGAGTATGATAGAGAAGGGTAAGATAAATGATTACAAGAATGCATTAGATGATGCTATTAGCATATACAGTAAACTACTCTCATTATGCAAAGAGAGGCTAGAGATTATAAGTAGCATAGGCAAGGTTGAGCATGAGGCTAACTAAGGTTTATGAGATAAGATCAAAGGATAAGATAATAGCATTGCTTAACAGCATACCCTCTGGTACTCTAGGCACTATAGATGCTAATGGCTTCCCTCAACTTGTACCCATGAACTTTGTTTATGCATATGATGCAGTATACATGCACTCATTTAGCATTGGTGAGAAGATAGAGAATATAAAGAGAGATAACAGGGTTGGGTTTGAGGCACATAGGTATGTTGAGTTCCTACCATCATACTTCTTTGATCCAAGGGATGCATCACAGGCAGATACACTGTACATGAGTGTTATCATAAAGGGTTATGCTGAACTAGTATACGATATGGAGGAGAGGGCAAGGGCATTGAATGCACTAATGTGTAAGTATCAGAGGGAAGGGTTCTATGAGGAGTTGAAGCCTAGCATGGATACAGTTAGAGATGCTAATCTTGCTATAATAAAGGTTAAGCCTGTAGTTATGACTGGCAAGTATAAACTAGGACAGCAATGGTCAATAGAGTATAGGAGGTACATTGCTAAGAGGATACTGGAGAGGGGTACCCCTACTGCAGTTGATACAGTTACCCTCATGGGTTTTGACCCTATTACGCTTAATTATAAGCATGAACCATTGGATGATTTGTAGTAGTAGTATTATGTCATTATTACATATTACATAATAATCAATTTAGAGCAATGCCTAATATCAATAGGTATGATGGAGTTAAAGCATAGATGGGGTAAAATAGAGGAAGTATTTAAACCATTCATGGATAAGAACCAGGTAGCATTGCTGATAAGAGGCTTGCCAGGCACAGGGAAGACTACACTAGCACTTGAGCTTATGAACCTTGTTAAGGATAAGTATAACTGCATATACATATCTACTAGGGTATCATTCAATAAACTAAAGCAGCAGATACCATGGGTTGAGGATATACTTAATGACTCTACTGTATTACAACTAATCGATGATAATATTAGAGATAAGAATGGGCATGATAATCCAATGAGCAAAGGTAAAGGGGATAGCATAGATCTAAGGCTAAGTACAGCAGATAATCTACTTAACATATTAATAGATAGACTTGTTAACTACAAGAGGGCTTTCATAGTACTAGATAGCTGGGACTCTCTAGCAAAGGAGATACCATTGGATGAGAGGATGAAGATTGAGAAGACCATGCTTGCTGTAGCTGATGCTAACGATGGGATGCTTGTTTTCATAAGCGAGGAGCCTGAGAAGAATACCCTAGCATACCTTGTAGACTGTGTTATAACATTAACGACTGAGGCAAGTAGTGGTGTATGGCTAAGGAAGATGCAGATAGATAAGATGAGAGGGGTTGCTATAAGCAGGAACAGGATGGTATATACTCTGCATGATGGGCACTTTACAATAACTGAATCAAAGCAGAATACCATGTATAAAGGTGGTTTATTCAATGCAATAGCAAGCAAGCAAGGTTACACATCAACTGGTAACAAGCAGCTTGATGATGCATTAGGCTATGGTATAAGGGATGGTAGCATAGTTATGCTTGAGGTTGATAGCAGTATTAACATGAACTATGCTAGGATTATTGCAACAGATGCTGTACTGAATAATATAAGGAGTAACAAGCCAGCAATGGTTATATGCGGTTACGATGAGCCATTGATCAAGGTATTGAATAAGATAGTGCCATATTGCTTATCCTTTGATCTTAGCAGATTGATGGTATTTGCTAGCCCATCCTCTAACTATGAGCAGGAGTTCAAGAGAGTAATGAATGAACTATACACATATGATAAGCAGTGTATAATGGAGGATATGATAATGAGTCTAGGTTATGATAAGACTGAGAATATGGCTCTGCTTGTAGATAGTTACATAAAGCTAAAGGATTATGGCAAGAGTATGATAGCAGTTGCAAACCTTGTATGGAATAGGTTTGAGGAGATAAGGGAGCAAGTGCTATATACTACAAAGGTAATTAGGAACAATGATGATGTGCTTATACTAACTGTAAAGGCTGGTAGTGATACTGCAAGTAATGTAGCAATGCTTGCAGATGTACACATTAAGTTATGGGAGGAGGATGGTACCCATATTCTAAGTATAAAGAAGCCATTTGAGAGGCTATATGCTATGAGTTTAGATGATGCTAATGGTTATCCCTCATACTCCCTATTACCTTTGCTATAACAATCTATTTATTTAAAGATGGGCTATGTTTGATAGCATCCTTGATCCAAGGGTAATACTAGCATTAGCAACACTTGGCATAGGCTCATACATGGATCTTAGATATAGAGAGGTAAGTGATCTTCTATGGATAATAGCAGCAGTATTAGGCTTAGCATTACATATAATCTATCCATTACCACTACTTGAGCATGCGTATAGTATAGCATTAGGATCAGTAACTGTACTGTTAATAGCATTGGTTGCCTATAGGGTAGGGTTATTTGGTGGTGCAGATGCCTTTGCATTAATAACAATGCTTGTATTACTCCCTATGCATGAGAAGAGTATGTTCCCAACGTTAAGCATATTGCTTAATGCATGTATAATAGCAGTTACATCATCAATCCTATACAATATAATAAGGAATACTATGGCAGTTGCTAAGGGTATAAACATATTTGAGGGCTTCAACGAGCCTTTAGCAAAGAAGATTCTAGCATTCATAATAGCACAGAGGATAGATAAGGCAGGGAGGCATTATGCATTCATAGCAGAGAGCAATACTAGCAATGGGAAGAGGTTTGATCTATCGCTTAAGCATGCAGAATATAGCAGTTATGTTAATGTTAATGGTAATGGTGTATGGGCTATAGTAGGGTTACCGTTCATACTCTACATACTTGTAGGTTTGGTAACCATGCTTACAGTAGGTGATATCTTCACTGCTATAATAACTAGTATGATCAAGACTTATTAACCTCTAATTACTAATATTAACTATGGTAGAGGAGGAGCCTAAGGATCTTATGGTACTTAATGCTATTGCTAAAGGCTACAAGACAGAGGAGAAGATAGCAGAGGCTACTGGCTTACCATTATTTGAGGTAGCAATGATAGTTGAGAGGCTACTCTTAAGGGGGCTTATAGAGAGGAGAGAAAAGAAGGGTCTTCTAGGAAGGAAGAAGGTTGAGATGGGTATAACTGAGAGAGGGTATAAGGAGTTACAAGCAAGGAGGTTTGAGTTAGAGCAGAGATGGCAGAGATTAGTTACCCTAGCTGAGCAGGGGAAGAGGGATGAGTTTGAGAGGGAGGCATTCAGCCTTAGGAGTTGGATACCATTGATGATATTCATGGGTATAATGGATATCATGATGTGGATGACTATGCTTAATATGATGAACCTAGCAGCACAAGAGTTCATGCCCGCAAATGTTCCAGAGGGTAGTGATATTGGTGGTGATGGAGGAGACTATGGTGGAGAATTTGGTGATCTTGACTTTGATGTTAACATATAATAATTATTATTTAGTATTATGATCCTTCAGTAAGGAGAGTATTCCATATTATTAAAGATTAGATGAATAGATAATTTATTTTTCTCTAACAAAAATAGAGTGTATATTTTGTTATTATACTATGGCCATATACCTCTACTCTTTATAGCATCTACAACTCTGCTCACTGCTAGAACCATGCTACCCTTGCGCATATCAACCTTGTACTCCTCTGCAGTCTTGTATACGCTGTTGAATGCATTAACCATCTTATCCTCAAGCATGCTTGTAACCTTCTCATAGCTCCAATAATCCCTTGTAAGGTTCTGTACCCACTCAAAGTAGCTTACAGTTACCCCTCCTGCATTTGCAAGTATATCTGGTACTATCAGCCTACCTCTCTTGAAGAGTATATCATCAGCCTCTGGAGTCGTTGGACCATTAGCAGCCTCTACAATAACTTTTGCTTTAATATTGCTAGCATTCTCATGAGTTATCTGGTTCTCATATGCTGCTGGTACAAGTATATCACACTCTAACTCTAGTAACTCCTTATTACTTATCTCCTTGCTATTAGGGAAGCCCTTAACGGCACCATTCCTCTGCTTGTATGCTATCAACTCCTCTACATCCAATCCATCCTCATTGTAAACTCCTCCCTTTGAGTCACTTACAGCTATTATGTTAGCCTTCATACCCTTAAGGAACCTTGCAGCAAAGGTTCCAGCATTACCAAAGCCTTGTATAACAACCTTAGAACCATTAAGGTTTAAGCCAAGTTTCTTTGCTGCTTCTCTAGCACATATTGCTGTACCTAAGCCAGTAGCCTCTGTTCTACCTTGTGAACCTCCTATGTTTATAGGCTTGCCTGTTATAACAGCAGGGGTTATGCTACCCTTTAATGCACTATACGTATCCATGAACCAAGCCATCTCCCTAGGGCTAGTGTAAACATCTGGGGCAGGTATATCTACGTAAGGACCAACTATATCTGAGATCATATATGCATACCTTCTAGTTAACCTCTCTAGCTCTGCCTCACTCATGCTCTTAGGATCACACACTATACCACCTTTACCTCCCCCAAATGGTACATCTACTATTGCACACTTCCATGTCATCCACATTGCAAGTGCCTTAACCTCATCCAAGGTTACTGCTGGATGGTACCTTATACCACCCTTGAATGGTCCCCTTGCATCGTTATGCTGTACTCTATGCCCTATGAATACCTTAACTCTACCATCATCCATCCTTACTGGTATAGATACTGTAAGGACTCTCTTAGGTGTCTTGAGTATCTCATGCATACCTTCATCTAGGTGCATAAGGCTTGCTGCTGCATCCAACTGCTTCAATGCATTATCCCATGGATTAAGTGCTTGCATGCAGATCATGCAAGCAAAGTTATAAATAAATTTTCCTAGAGATTGAATGCCATAAAGTTATGCTATTAATCAACCAAGGCTTAAATCAAGGAATTATTCACTTTTGCTTACCTAATCTATCCATTATTAATCTCTTTAACTCATCATCACCCTTATCCTTAGGGTCTATACCCAATGATCTAGCAACTATCTCCAACTTCTCCCTCTCATTACTAACTGGACCATCTATGGGTATGATTGAATCTAACCTACTGCCTGTAATCCTCTCCATCTCCCTCCTTACACTTGCCTTTGCCTTCTCATACTCCCCAAATGCCTTACCTAGACTTCTACCTAACTCTGGTAGATGCTTACTACCAACTACAAGTATTAAGAATAACAGTACTAGAATTACCCATTCACTGCCTCCTATGTTAAGCTCATACATACAGCAGCTAAATATGCTCTTTGCTTAAATATATTTTAATATAATCATTGGTATCTGTACCTTAATGCCTTTAACCCAATATCCTTCCTATAATGCATACCATCCCAACTTATTGTATTAACTAATCTGTAAGCCTTATCTATAGCATCTCTCATGCTATATGCAAGGGCAACAACACTTAAGACTCTACCACCATTTGTAACTATCTGCCCTCGCTCATTAAGTGCAGTTCCAGCATGGAATACAAATGCATCGTTGTGGTAGTTATCAACTCTGCTCATATTGCTCTTAAGTCCAGTTATAACCTTGCCCTTCTCATACCTCAACGGGTAGCCTTTTGATGCAAGGACTACACATAATGCGCACTTCTCACTCCATTGTAATGGCTCTAACTGATCCAATGTACCATCTATAGCATGATTTACATAATCTAGTAGATTAGACTCTAGCCTAGGGAGTATAACTTGGCACTCTGGGTCTCCTAGCCTTACATTGAACTCTAGCACGTATGCTTTACCATTAGAGATCATGAGACCAGCATACAAGAAGCCTTTGAACTCTACCCCTTCACTCCTTAGCCCATATATAGTCTTCTCCATTATACCATTTATCTGCTTATATAACCTATCATCTCCATCTATAAGCATGTTTGGTGAGTATGCACCCATACCTCCAGTGTTTGGTCCCTCATCATTATCATATGCTCTCTTATGATCTTGGCTTGTTGCCAATGGCATTATGTTCTTACCATCACATAAGCATATAAAAGATGCCTCGTCACCATAAAGCCTCTCCTCTATAACTACCCTATCCCCAGCAGAACCAAACTCCCTTGCTACCATTATCCTATCTATTGCATTGTAAGCATCCTCCTTGCTATTACATACTATAGCACCTTTGCCATATGCAAGTCCATCTGCCTTTACCACTACTCTCTCATCATCCTTAAGGCTAGATATGTAATCCTTAGCCTTGTTAGGATCATCAAATACCTTGAAGTGAGGGGTAGGTATCTCATGCCTATACATGAACTCCTTTGCATAAACCTTGCTGCTCTCAAGCATTGCTGCATCCTTTGTAGGACCAAGTATCCTTGCGCCTTTGGAGTTGAATACATCAACTATACCATTTGCTAAAGGTTCCTCAGGTCCTACTATAGTTACACACTTATGCTCTAAAGCAAACTCTGCTAGTTTAGCGTAGTTATTCTTATTAACCTCTAATCCAATATTCTCAAAGCCATCCAAGAGGGTTCCAGCATTACCATTTGCAAAGAATACCTTATCTATATTAGCACCCTTGGCTATGAAGAAGCCTAATGCATGCTCCCTTGCACCAGAGCCTATTATAAGCACGCTGCTATTGCCCTTATTACTATTATTCATATCCCACATCTATACTAGCAATAATAAATACATTTTAGCTGTAATTAGTTTAACTGCTTCAATATGCTTATCACATCTTGAGCATGTGTATCAACATTAACCCTATCTATTATATGCCTTACTATACCATCCTTATCTATTATGAATGTAACCCTCCTTGCCCTACCCTTCTCCTCATTGTATACACCATAAGCCTTACTTATCTTGTTATCTGTATCTGCAACCAATGGGAAGTTAAGCTTATACCTCTCTAGGAACTTCTTGTGCATCTCAAGGTTATCGCTGCTAATACCTAAGACCTCAGCATTTAGAGCCCTTATAGCATCTATTGAGTCCTTCATGCCTATAGATTGCGTTGTACAACCTGGGGTCATATCTTTAACATAGAAGTAGAGTACAACATTCTTACCTCTATACTTGCTTAATGTTACTACCCCATGTGTTGACTCTGCTGTAAAGTCTGGTGCCTTATCTCCTACCTTAATCATGCTAACTAAGATGATTTTATAATAAATAAATCTATCTTAGGGTTTGAGTCTACCTTTTATATCCTAATCTGCGTAAGAGTTCATATCTTTCCTTCTTATCATCACTACTCTCTACACCTTTACTCTTAACACCATCTATTACGCCTAGTATTCCTCTACCCTGCTCAGTCTCTACTATTATAACCTCTATAGGATTTGCTGTAGCGCAATACAAGGTAACTACCTCATCTATACCCTTAACTCTATTAAGTATGTTTATAGGATATGAGTTACTTAATACAATTACAAATACATGCCCTGCGGATATAAGCTTAGCATACTCAACTGCACTATTAATCAGTTCCTCATCGTTACCATCATACCTTATCAGTGCTTTACCACTAGCCTCACAGAATGCTATACCAAACCTTATACTTGGGCTAGAACTAACCAATGCCTCATAGATATCCTCTACTGTCTTTATGAAGTGTGCCTGTCCTAGTATAACATTGATTCCATTAGGCGGTTCTATCTTAATGCTCTTTATCTGCATATTATTATTAAGTTATAATGCTATTAAAATTTATAATGCTAAGGATGCTTTATGCTAACCTGCTTCATCTTTATTTATTCTTATAGCCTTTAGCCTCTCTTTGCATATATCCATTAGATTGTAAGCAAGATTCTTTACATTAACTACATCATTGCTAAGATGCATCATCTTACTAACTTCATTGATAGATTGTTTATGCAGTGATGATGTTATTATATTCTTGCATATATAGCATATATACATATAAAGGTCAGCATACATATCCATGGAGTATAAATAGTTTACCTTCTTCTCTACTGTATAATCGTTTATGTTATTTCTTCTTAGCATATCTATTAATCCTTGAGCCATTATACTTAGCAGTGATCTATTTGTATCTATACCAAGAGACTCTACTATAGCATTTAAATCCTTGCTATTGCTTAGAGACCTTAACTGCTGGAGCATATGTGCTGGCATTATATGTGTGCCATTAATTGCTATACATGCATCTATGTAGTAACATGCAGATACCTTAAGCCATAGAGATGCAAGTAGGTTATCTGAGTTGATAGCTCTGCTTAAGTAAAGCAGCGTATTTATAAGCCTCTCCCTAATGTAGTATCTTATTATATTATGGTTTAAGGTTAAACCCTTAGCAAGTGTAGATAGTTCCATGTTAGGATCATGAAGTATTATCATATCCTTTACCATTACTGCCTTTTTAACAATGCTATCAGTATCACTTAACATATGAACCTTGATTGTTGTATCTGAGCATTGTAAGTCTATGAACCTATTGTACTCATTGCTAATGCTAGCATAGTTACTCTTGCCATTAACTGATGAACCTCTAGCATATATAAGCATGTTATACTCACATACATCAAATGGTCTTCCCCTTGCTCTACAGCCTATCAATGCTATAGAGTAACCCTTATCTATGTAATCTTTTAGTGAATTAATAATAACAATGTTATCCCTACTACTGTTACGCATAAATAGCAATAAGGGTATCTTGCTTAAATTAATTCAAGAACAAGATTGTTAATAAGATGCTTAATTTTTATTATTATTATTATTGTATTAAAGCAATTAACTTCTGCATTATTTGTATAAGACTGTTAACTGATGATCTACATTTGTAGTTTCTAGGTTACCAGTCTCATAACCATCTTCCATACGTATAGCAGAAGTATAGTTTAGACTAGTCTAGTTCTCTCTTAATACTATGCTAGACATGGATATATAAAGATTGTATAACTAACGGTATTCTGTTATCTATTGCCCAATTATACCATCTAGAGCTCAGCAATAGTCAATAATAATACTAATACAACTATTCCCCTACAATCTCTAAACAAATTTTATAACAGTTACATAACATATAATAATATTCTAATTAATCAGGCTATAAAGTAACTATTCTATACATCTAGGGGATATGTACTCGATTAAATCTTAATATAATGATAACAGATATTGCAATAGGTACAATCATTATAGTCAATAATGAAGGCGATATGTGTATCTCATAAGAGTTACTCAGTATGACAACTTTATTATTCCTTGTATCAGCAAGTATTATCCTATCGTTGTTAGGATCGTATGCAATATCATGTATATCTCCATTCAAACCACTGTATGCTATGAATGAGAATGCACCATCTTTATCGTATACAACTATCTCACCAGTAGTAGCATCACTCTTAATATTATAAACAAGGACTAGTATGCTATCCCTCTTAGTATCATACTCAACCTTGAGAGGTATATAATACTTGTAAGGTGGTATTATATACAGTAATCTACCTACATCATCAAATATCAACACACTAGTAGTTGATCCACGCTTATCAACTACAATTATCCTATCGTTGTTAGGATCGTATACAATATCGTATGTCTCAGCCCATCTGAGTGATGCTAACTTTGGTTCACGCCCGTGATAAGGCAAAGGAAACATACCAACCAGTTCCCCATTGCTATCTATCATATGTATTTCACTAGCACCAAGCCAACCAATAAGTATTGCATCTTTATCACGGTTGTATGCTATGCTACTAGGTGTACTGCGATTATAATTAAGTGTATTGAACATATTAATAAGCATACCGTCTTCATTAAATATCTGTATAACTCTGCTGTTGCTATCACATAATATTATCCTATCATTCCTATCATCATATGCTAATCTTATCTTCGATAGTTTATTTACTGATATTTCAGACTCATTTAGTAGACTACCATCCTTACTGTATATAAGCAGTCTATTATCTGAGTCCGCAACTATTATCCTATCATGATTAATATCATATGCAACTGCAGCTGGTTGTGATACATGTATCTCTGATGAATATATATACTTTTTGTTATAAGAGTATATAGTAATATCATTAGAGAGGCTTAAGTATAATAGTATGATCATAGGCATAAAGCCTAATAACAGAACTAAGAACGTTATGATGACATGTTCTCTATTCATAGTAATACAATATTTATTGTCATCATTTCCGATATATATCTTGCTGTAAAATAAAGATATTAATAATTTCTAGTTATCCTATATCATCTATAACCATAATAGATTCTGCATGACTAAACAGTTAGCAAATATCTCTCAAAAAGAACATTCTATAATAATCTATAGCTGCAGGTATGGAATATTGTGAATGAATATTCTAATGAGATAAATATTGGGGAAATGTCTGTGGATAAGAGTAGTAATCAAAGCGCTATTGGCTATTAACCGTTTATGATAAGATTCTTAGTTTCTACATTACTTCTTATAATCTTACCTAATTGATTAGTACCCTCAGCATATATAGATATAGTAAGATTATTATTGATATTATTTATCTCATATGTTACTACAGTGCTTTGTAATCTCTCTAACCTATCTATTGTGGCTATAGTTATACTCCTATTGCCTATCCCAGTTATGTATACATTTATATTATTTACAGTACCATCTCCTATATTAGTTATATGTGCTAATATAGTAGCATTTCCACCTCTTACTATAGTAGAAGATGTTATTATAGCCTTTAGATTCAATTCTAGTGATGGTATATTAATAGTCTTTTCTTTTATACTACCATCATTAGTAACAACCTTTATTGTGTATATACCGCCTTGTAGACTATACTCATTTAATAGGATTGCTACCCTCTTACTCATAATATGAGTATCCATATCACGTTGAATTATTACATTAGATGTTCTATTATCAATAAGCCATAACGAGAGTATATTTATATCATGATCTGATTCATTATATACTCCAACTGTCAACTTGCAATTAGCATTACAATAATTGCTTGTAATTATATCTACCCTATCTATATCAATCTTCTTATTCAACACATTAGTATGGATTGACAATAGATCGTTCTGATACTGTACGAAGAGAAGTATTGAGTTAAGCGTTGACACTATGATTATCATAAACACTAATGTACCTATAATTGTAGATATCCCTCTCTTCATGATACATCACCACTGTTTATATACCAACTATATGATAATGAATCACTTATAAGTCGTATATTTATAGTATGACCAATAGGTATATCATCTATATTACTACTTAGTTTAATAACTATCTTATATGCTGATAATGATTCTATCATATTATCTTCCTTTTGTACTGTACTGTAATTTGAGATGATACTAAAGAATCCTGAACGTGGATATGACAGATTATTTAGCTGTTTAGATGCAGTAGATGCATCCCATAAATGCAACGAACCATTGACTATTATTCCTTCTATCCTGATCGGATTAGGTGATTGATTCTTAATATATAATACTATAAACTCGGTTCCATTATTATTAGGCAGACTATTGCGGTTATTAATACAGCTCCTAGCACATAATTTATTATCATTCACATTATCTAATATGGTAATTCCTCCGATATCTTGCCCATCTCTGGAGTCATAGCCTACAAGTTTTAGAATACCACCCTTCAATTTGGCATTATCTACCTTTATTGTGTTTGTAAGATATTGTTGAACTATAACTGCGCCTATTATAGTAATTCCTATCAACATTAGTATACTTACTATCTCAGATAATCCTTTACTCTTCATTTAGTAGTAATAATATGATTACAAATATATACGATTTTAAGTTATAAAACTGACACCTATATTAATATTAATATGTTGCTATCTACATCTATATGCAATCATTATTTCTTTATAAATAGTTCTAAGGTTACCGAATAACAAAATTGGTAAACATAAATATAGGCAGATATACTTTGCTAACTGAATGTAAAGTATAATGAAATACTAAGATAAAGAATCAATTATTGTATTATATTGAGTTCTACCTATTTATCACAGTCATTATGCTAGTACCATCATCTAATCTTATTACAATTTTGTATATAGATGTATTATTAAGAACGTTCAGATTATTATATGTTAGCATTGTAAGCTGTCTAGGTATAATATTTGTATTAATTCCTTCTCTATGATATACAATGTTTTGTTCAGATAAGTTAAATATACTTATGCTATCTATCTTCCTAATTTCATCACCAAGATTTCTAATCCATATAGTAATACTATTATCAACAGTATTAAGCCTCACATGTTCTATTATTATTGGATTTAATCTTGAAGTCATGTCTTGTCTCTCCCCGCTTAATGTGATATTAAATATATTTATATTATTTAATGTTATAAATAGTAAGATGGAACTGAAGGAGGTTACTATAAGAAGTGAGGTCATGGAACCTATAATTGAGCTAATGCCCTTTCTTTTCCTAATATTGATCATATACTCACCTGGCTAGTTATTATATCTAATACTTTCACTATTATTGAGTTCATATTATTACCGCTTACAACATATATATTATTAGTAGTAGCTATATCACGCAGATTATCCTCTATATCTGGTACACATATTAATATGGAGTATTGTGGTTGTATATCGTTTATCTTAATTATTGCTTGTAGGAATTCATCTTGCCCAACTTTCTTATTCTCCTTGTTAATACAGTATTCTATAACTATATTGTATCTGCCTTTATATTCTGCATATATACTCACATTATGTAGCATATTACTGCTTCCTTTCAACTGATGATTCTTCATAACATTAAATCCTTTACTACGTAACGTATTATATATAGAATCTAATAAGGTTCTTATATCGTTCTCACTTACTATAGTACCTTTATATAAAGTGTAACTATAAAGGATGATCGTATCTGCATCTCTGACATCTACATCGTGATTATAATAACAATGTAGTTTTATTATTGGGTTATTGAATCTATTTCCACAAGAATTGCATGAATACCGTCTGCCTAATACCAATGTAGATTTATCATTCATTGCTGTATTGCATTTTGGGCATACTAAATCATCATGACCCTTAAATCTATTAATCTCATTTATATACCCGCATAATATATGCTCTATTAGATAGATGCTGTTTACATCCGTTGAATTACATTTAGGGCAGTAAAGTCTTGAATATAATAGGCATCTTCTGTGTTGTGGGCATATAAGTACTCTGTCATATATACGTTTTTCCAATATATTTGAAGAGACCATTTCATCAAGTACCCTTATATCTATTCCTTCCAGCAAGGGATATATTATCTCGCCCTTATTATTAATTAGTGGATTGATACTCTTATCTTGTTCTTGTAGTATTATATTTAATATCTTATCCTTAATATCTTCATTAGCCATCAGACTCTAATCACCCCTATCATGTAAAATGCTATAGTAGATATGAGAAGCATTATAATAACATCTCTACTGCCAGCAATGAATGAACCTTCACATATCTTACCTATACTTAGACCTCCTAGTATAGCCTCTATTATAGACATATGCCATAATATACTCTTTAATTCATCTATATTAACACTATTAAGTCTGAATAATGAATTACCATCTATATTATATTTTTGCATATCTTCAACTTTAGCAATAAGATTCTGTGTTAATACTACAGCTATTACTATGTATATTATATATGCTATATATACAGTATGCTTGTATGATGATAATCTAGATTTACGTTCATGTTCTAATCTATATATTTCACTTATATATTTATTGAGTGTTGATAATATGAGTATTATATCGCCTCCTTTCATGAATAGAGTCTTTAGTATCCTTGCAACGCTACTGCCTAATTGAGTATTCATCTCTCTCTCGAATCTATTGAATGATCCTTCAACATTTCCTGTCATTATACCAAGCAATAAACGTCTTAATGAATCTCTAAATGATATATTATTCTCTTTTGCTACCTCCTCTAGTGCAGTAAGCATATTCATCCCATTCTTAACATTATTTAGAATATGAGTTACAAATACAGGTATATCCTTATCCATTCTAGAATGATTTCTTAATTTATGCATGTATTTAAGTAAAGGATATGCTATTATAACTATAGAAATTATCAATATGTGTACAAGACTTATATTATAGAATAGATCCATCTTAATACAATCACCTCTTGATAATACTATCTGCTACCAACAGCATTATAGATCCTAGTATAGGTAATACAATGTATACTATTAATCTCATCAAATCCATGCTATTTATAGAGTTGCTTAGATCAAACCCTAACATGCCCATTATCACAAACATTATTATTGATAGTATAGGGAAGACTACTAAGATTGTCACATACATCTCATTAATTATACTCATATTTTCTGTAATCTTAATAAGCCTTTGTCTATTCTCATCCATTAATGTATCAGCCATATTAGTTAAATACGTTGTAATATTTCCTGCCTTGTATGATTGAATCAATCCTGTCAAGAATTTTCTGTATATATATGAAGGTGATTCTTCGCTCAGTCTATATAAAGCGCTTATTATATCATAGCCTATATTAATCCAATACAACAAACGTTTAAAGTCATTTGCTATAGCGCCTTTAGTCCTACTTATCTCAGCTATAATATCAGTTAATGTCATATTAGTTGTTGATAGGAATGCAATATAGCACACTTTATCTGTTATCTCTCTTTCTATAGAGTTTTTTCTAGAGGAAGAGAGAATAGCTGGATATGTATACATAAACATGAACGTTATTATAAATATATATAATGGAATCACATATAGCATTGTATTATCTCTTATGAAATCTAATTTATTTAATATCTCACTTATATATTCATTAAACAGAATTATGAATAACAAAGATACTAATGATGTAATTAAACTAACAAATATCATAGATGAGAGATACATTTCGTAGGTTATTCTAAGTGCAGAATATCTTAGATTCCTTCGCAGACCTCTCAGTTCTATATTACGAACTAGTTCACCAAACAATCGATATGATATATCATACAATATTGTAGATCTATTACTAATTAATCCCTTACTTAATAATTGCTTATTTGTATTGCTCATATTACATCGTATCTGATATCCTTAATCGGTTATACAAAGCCATGCCATCATTATAGAATTCTGTAATATATTTATCAACCTCATTAATCTTTCTTATGTTCTTATTCACTAGATACTCAAGTATATATCTTCTTATATGGAGTTCTTCATTTATGTGATTTTCATCAACACCTAATCTATCAGATATTTTTCTTAGAACTACATGTAAACCTGTTCGTACCTGTCTATCTATAATAGGATCATACATAAATGAGTTATGATATTTTATTACATTATTTTCCAATCCTTCTAACTCACTAACCTGTATCACTCTCCTTATACTCTTACCATCTTTATTCTTCAATCTTAATTGCAATATTATCATATCAAGACTAGATGCTATGAGCTGTATTGGTACATCACAAGGCGGTGAGACAAGTCTGTTTATTACTCCTTCTATTGAATCTGCGTGTATGGTAGATAAACCACCATGTCCTGTAGACATAGCCTGGAATAGGGTATAAGCCTCTCTTCCTCTTGTCTCACCTACTATTATTATATCTGGGCGTTGCCTTAATGCAGCTCTTAAAAGATCAAATAGGGTTATCTCGTTTGTAGTATTGCCTATAAATGTCTGTCTAGAGACTGACTGTATCCAATTCTCGTGTAAAAGATTCAACTCAGCTGTATCCTCTATACTTACTACCTTATTATTTGGCGGTATGAGTGATACTATTGCATTAAGTAACGTTGTCTTCCCACTAGCGGTACCTCCTGCAATTAACATAGTAACTCCTTTCTCAATGCAATACCATAGATATGCTGCTAGTTCACTTGTAGTAGTTCCAAACTTGATAAGATCAACTATTGTGATGGGATCTGATCTAAATCGTCTTATGGTAAAAGTGCTACCTTTCTTTGTTATTTCTGTACCATAAGTAATATTTATTCTACTACCATCTGGCAATGATGCATCAAGTATAGGTAAAGATAACGATATATGTTTACCACTTAGCGAGGCTAAACGTAATACAAAGTTATCCAGTTCTACTGCATTAAAGTATATGTTAGTTGGTAAAGATTCGTATATTCTGTGCCATACATAAACTGGTATATTAGGACCGTCACAACTTATCTCCTCTATCATATGATCATGTAATAATGGTTCTATTTTACCAAGATATAGTGTATCTCTAACTATATAATAGCATATCTTATCGAATGATCTCTTTATTGGAAGGTTATACCTCTTTATTATACTTTGTAATGATGATCTCAGATTATCTTTTATTTTGCTATAAACATCTCTATCTTTTAATAGTGAAGGTTCTATAAGTAATTCCTTTATAAGGGCATTCTTTATTATATTAATATAGTATATATTTTTGTCAGTTAATGTTGGTTCTAAAACTATGTAACGTAAACCTGTCTTTGCTCTATCGTCTCTTACTACAGCACCATATATAGTCCAATCATGGAAATTTAACTTCTCTATATATATTATGTCATACAATGGGTTAATAGATAATGAATCTTTATTATCTATATTCACATTATTTTTCATATGCGATAATGTAAAATGATATCTTAGATCGTTAATAGCGTATCTTCTCAAGGAGTCTGCTATTGTAATAATTAGATCTTTAGTCAGCTTCATACTAATTCCTCCTCCTTAGTATTCTTCTTATTCATAAATAAAATAGTAAATAATGCCGCTATTGAACCTACTGCACCTACTAATATATAGTACTGGGATGAAGATCCCTGTTCATCTATTCGCATGCTGGCATAAAGAGTTAATGGATATGATTCATTTCTGTAACCATACTTGCTTATAGTTATATTAAGGGTAACTTGTCCATCATGCAATGGTTTAAAGAACACCCTTGCTGATCCATCACTATTGGTATATACATTATTATTTAATACTTCTAGATCAGATGATTTTAATTCTATCTTTACAGAGTCTACAGCATGACCATTCATATTATTTATTATGATATCTAAGTAGTTAATCTCATTGGCATATATAGTCTGTGGTAATTTGAATGATGCTACTAGTCTATCATTACTATCACTATTATCCGAGTATTCTGTATTATAATAATATTGAGTAATATTATATGGATCTATGATAGCAGATCCGTTAATATCATTGTACCCATATTTCTGTATAAGGAATCTTAATTCTAATGGTTCGTTGATATCCTTTAATACGAGTTTTGCATAATAATCACCATTTGCATCTCTGTTATTTGCAATACTGTATTTATGAATAATATAGGGCGCATTATTACTCCAATCATTATTGTATATTATATAGGCATCCTTCTGTGTATATATTCTTATTTCTATATCATTATCTGTTGTCTTATACATCCTAACATTATAAGAACCTTCTAATAGAGCAATCCTTATATTTGCCTCTGTATTATAGTCATTATATTCTGCCTTAATATTTATATCTGATTCCTTATTCTTTATAATCTCTATATCAAAATATTCGTATGATCTACCTTGCTTTATGGTAACAGTTGTTGGTATGTTGATTATATCACTACTTGAACTTAATGATAATATCGTATCTTCATTAAGCGTTAATAGATATGAATCATCATTAATTATTTGAATAACTCCAGTTAGAATAGGTCTTATTGGTATGAAATAATCAAAAGGTAATAGCATATTGATCCTTATCTTACTATGATTATTAGTAGCCATATTGGTATCTATAGTTGTAGAGAGCGAATACTCTACATCCTTTCCCACTACAATTGCCTCTAATGATGGGTATTTATGCAGAATATTCTTAGCAATACTTATCTTTGCGAATGAATTCTCTTCTACATGCACTATTATGCCTAAAGGATTAATTATATAAATCATATCGTTAACTACTATTGGTCTATTATTGTAGTCATAGACAATTAAATAGATAGAATAATCATCGCTATCTGCATATATTAACCCTTTGATAGTAGCAGGATATCTATTGTCTATTATCTCTATTGATGTACTTGCTATACCTATTCCTTGTGCATTCACAGTTATGATAACATTCCTATTACCACTGTAACTCTCTAGTTCTATAACTCCATATGATCTATCGTATGAAACTATATTACGTGTTATACGTAAAGCATCATCGGTAGTAGTAACAAATGCAACAGTATCTATTGCCTTATCTACAGGATATTCTTCACCATTATTAAGTAAGTCAATTGGATGTGGATTAAAACCCTCAACCTTACATCTATTAATAATATCATCTAAACTATTACTGTTATTAGTACTATTATAATATTCTATATAATATGGACAATCATCGCTATCATCCTCTACCGTATATGCTTTATATATGATTATAAATTTAGAGTTAGCAGATATAGTTGATGGAGCAAATAACTTTAGCTTTAACTCATTTACCTTTTTATTATTGTAATCTAATTGCTCTACTATTGATATGACAGCTGAATCTCCTTCTAATCCATATGCAGATGCACTTACTATTATCTTCTTAGGAGCACTAAAATAGATATTATTCTTAGTCATATAATAACTTGATTCGCCCTTCTTTATTATAAATGAATTCTTCTTTGATTCTTCATTCAATATAGATAATGATGGATCTGATGATGTTATATTAATAATTATATCCTTGTCCGCTTTTACTGGTCTATTGTTAGAGTCTAGTAAAATAATCAGTATGCTTATTGATCTTAGACCTTGTTCTAATACTGGTGGAAATACATGTATCTTTAATCGCTCAGGTTTATCTGATTCTATTAATATTGTCTTTGATACTTTTATTTCTTTATCATTTATATGGGCAGTTGCTATGATATATGCTATTCCTGTATGCTCGTGTGATCTAACTATTAATGAGGTATGGGATTCGCCTTTTCTTATAACCAAATTATCATCAGTTACAATTAGTTCCCTAGGATATGATATATTTATAGGGATATCATTATCTGCAATAATAGGTTTGCCATTATTATCCATTAAAGATATAAACATTACAAGTTCAGAGTTTATAAGCATCTTATCTGATACACTAGTCATGCTAAGAATTATCTCTTGGTTTATAGTATCATCAACAACCATTATACTTTTTCTTGCACTCAGATTACCATGACTAACTGATATTATAGCCTCTCCACTAGAATGTATGTATATAGGGAACTGTGCATAATACTCTCCTGCATTAATAATTGTACTAGATGGTGTACTTACTATCTTATCATTACTTACACTAATATCTATATTAATATCCTTATCTGCAACAATATATTCGTTGTTGAATCCACGTAGAGCAACAAATCCATATACAATACCATCATTTACATGTACAGTTGATGGCAATATAACTAGATCTATTTTTGTATAATTAATTGCCTTTACATTATCTATAGATATATTATTATCTATTGGAAGTACTGTTAGCATTAACATCGCAATTAGTAAAGAGCTTATTGTCTTTCGCATGAATTGCATATGATTGCTAAGATTAAATGCGTTTGTAATTATTAGTGTATATTTACAACTAAACTCTCTATATAATATTGATAGAGTAGATTATTGTATAACGCTATATCTGAATCCTAAACCTTCTAGATATTATCTGTATAGTATATAATAATCTAAGGAATTATAATGAATGAAAAAAAAATAAAAAAATAAAGGGTTTGATGATTTAGAAGACTCTATTCCCTGCTACTATATCGTATTTGAACTGCTGTCCTCCAGTAACCTCTACTACTACAGTCAGATTTGCGCCACTAGTTACAGCAGATGATAATCTTAACAGTAATGTGTCAGTACTTCCTGTATTAAGTGTATTAACACCACTTGCAGTAGAAGAACCTATATGGAACTGCCCTGCATTTAATGCACCGCTATTGAATGTAAGTGCTGCTCCATTAACATATACTCTATTTATCTCCATCTGCTGAGCACCGCTGTTCTTTATGTATAATGCTATGTATGTTATTGAGGCAGCATTATTTGCACCACTAATCCCTGCACCAAGATGGTTAGTAATAGGATTTATCTGTCTAGCATCGTAGCCCAGTAACTGCATTGCATGTAAAGTAGCTTGCTGTACCTGAGCCTTGTTTGATATGTTACTGAAGTATGTATATACTACTACTCCGCCAACTACAGCTATTGCTACTAACATAAGTGTTGCTATTATTGGCGATACTCCTCTTCTTCTTAGTCTGTAAGCTTGTGAAGCCATACTGATAATTTTTTATACTTGGTATTAAGTTCACTTAAGTAATATAAATTACAGACTAAACAAGCAATGCCAAATTATATCATGCTATAAATACGTAATAGAAGTATATCTGCTTAATAATATATGAAATATATCTTTACTACTCAACAATCTTAAGGTTAGCATCTAAATTGCTTAGAAGTGATACAGTAACAAAAATATATGTTAACATACTATTTAGCATATCTAACCTTTTAGCAGTTATATTTATATTTTTATATATGGTATTTAACTTATGCTTAATAAACTCAAGGATGATATACTAAGGCTACTAAAGGAGGATGAGGAGTTTAGGTATGCTGTAATAGGCTTATTAGGCTTACAAAGGTTAGAGGAGGCAATAGCAAGGTTAACAGATTCCCATATAGAGCTAAGGAATGTTGTAGCAAAGATGGAGGAGAGACAAGCAAAGATAGAGGAGAGGCTAGAGGAGCATGATAGGAAGTTCAATGCTATATTAGAAGAGATAAGAGAGATGAGATTAGATATAAAGGATCTACGCTCAGAGATGAAGAAGGTATCTGATAAATATGGATTAACGTTAGAGGATCTAGCAGTAAGCAAACTACCATTAAGGTTACAAGAAGAGGGTATAGTTGTAAATAAGAGAGATATAAGGACTAGATATTCAATAAGGGTAAGAGAGAAGGAGAGAGAGGTAGATATTTATACAGAAGGTAAGATTGATGGTAAGACTGTAAGGATAATAGGTGAGGTTAAGTCTATAATAGATAAGAGAGATGTTAAGAGATTCTATAATAGGTTCAAGGATTACGATGCAATCAAATGCATTCTTGGTCATACAATAAGACCAGATGCTGAGGATATAGCAAAGGAGTTAAATGTAAGGCTGTACTCTGTTATTGGATAATAAATAAAAATAAGGAGATTGGTTATAGGAAAGATTCCCTTGCTACATTCATTACCTAGTCTATGCTACTGTCATCAATCTTAACACACCTAGTGGTGGGGTCGGCCGGATTTGAACCGGCGACCTCCAGCGCCCAAGGCTGGAAGCATACCAAGCTAGCCCACGACCCCTAGCATCATTGCATATATGCTATTAACTATTCATAACTCATTTATGCCATAAATAACTCTTACTTACTTGCTTGTATGTATACCTTTATACTATACAAATACTAAAGTAAACTAGCATTCCATTTAACATATGCAGAGTCAATTTAATGAGGAGGAAGAGATGGATGTATATAATGAGTGTATATACTACCCAGAGTACGAAGAATACAGCAAGGATAAGAGCATCCTCCATAAGTTCTTAAGTACAAAGCCAACATCACTTCTCATAAGAGGCTTACCAGGCACAGGGAAGACTACACTAGCATTGGAGTTACTTGCAGCAAGTAGGAGGCCAGGGTACTACATATCTACTAGGGTATCATTAAAGAAGATAAAGGAGTACTTCCCATGGGTAGCAGATCTACTCAAGGATGAGTATGTAGTAAAGAGCAGTTACAATAGCAATAGCAATGATGTACCAGTTACTGATGCTAGGCTAGGAACATCCAAGGCAGTAGTTGAGAAGGTCATGGACTTCATACTTGCACACAAGGATGCAGTTATAATACTAGATAGTTGGGATGCTATAGCAAAGGAGACTAACATGGATGAGAGGCTTAAGACAGAGAAGAGCATGGTTTACATGGCAGATGCAAACAATAGCATGCTTATATTCATAAGTGAGGAGCCTGAGCATAATACACTAGCATACTTGGTTGATAGCATAATAACCCTTGAGATGTATTACAAAGATAGCTTTAGGATAAGGCATATGAAGGTAGATAAGATGAGAGGTATGCAGATAGACTATAGCATAATACCATACACATTAAAGGGCTCAAGGTTCATACCACTGCTAAGCAAGGATTACAGTTACCCTATCAAGCCTATACAGTTTAATGCTATAAAGAACAGTAATGAGTTCATATCCACAGGTAGCAAGGATATGGATACTGTGCTAGGAGGAGGTATACGTAAAGGTAGTGTAGTATTGATAGAGAGGGAGCATGATGTAGGCAAGAGTTACATAGCACATATACTTGCATCGCTAACCCTTAATGCGTTAAAGAATAGGCTACCAGTACTAACTACACCAGCACCATATGTACCTCTTAAGAGCGTTCTAAAGTATGTTGAACCATTCTGTAATAGAGAAGAGTTATCCTTGTATACTGTATTCACAAAGGATGAAGATCCAAATGATTACATGATTGATAATGCTATCAATGTATGCAAGTTAACCGATGATGTCTCATACAATGTAAACCAGACATGCAGTATATATATGAAGAGTGTTAAAGAGCATAAAGGTACCATACTAACATGTGATACCTCTCTAGCAAACGTTAACTATGACCTTAATGAGGTAATAAATGGTATTAGGAAGGTTAAGAGCAGTGATGGAGTATTATTCATGGTAAGCAGTAGGGACTCACCTCTCTTCAATGCACTACAGAATATAGCAGATATCCATTTAAGACTATTTGCAGAGCATGGTGTAACACTATGCCAGTTCATGAGACCTTACAAGGGTGTACATGCTATTATACTAGAGAGTGAGCATAAAGGGTATCCATACTATAGGCTAGTAGAGGTGGTATAGTTGCAGGGTAATGATGAACTAATTGCTGCCATTGGTAAGATGGTAAGGGAGCATCTTACTAGAGTGCTAGGTAACAGCACTGTGCAGGTTATAGATTCATGGCTTAAGCAGAGAGGGTGCAAAGGTATAGAGGATATATGCATAGATCCAGAGAAGGTTAGCATGTACCTTTACATAATATTCAAGGATGCAGCTATACTATTAGAGAATGAGATAGCTAGAGCATTGGAGGATGCTATAAATAACAGTAGTAAAGATAGCGAGTTCATAAAAGATATAGTTGTAAAGATAAGATCATACAATAAGAAGGTAGCTAGAATCTAACACTATTTTTATTCTGCCATAGAGTATTCTAGCAACTTAATTAATGGGTGCGGGCGGACTCGAACCGCCGACCACCTGCGTGTAAGGCAGGTATCCTAACCAGTCTAGACGACGCACCCTTATATGCTGTAACTAATATCATCTGTTGAGTAAATAATCTTTACCATGAAATAATAGCATATGCATAGCAATGATGATGCTTGTAATGCAAATATTATGTTACAGTATTGCCTTTTAAAGCAGTACTAATTATTAATAACTAAAAATAAAAATAGTCGTTTTAGAGGCATTTCTCTAATTATTTCCCTGCTCTATCTAATTCTTATCCTCTTTGCAAATAAAGGTATATTAGTGTAAATATATAATGTTATTGGTATAAAAAAGTTAATATTTAACTTAATTTACTTAAATAAGGTAATTCTTTATCTAATTATAGACTGGAAGGAATTAATTATAGCAAGAGCCTCTTATATGTTTTATACGATGATTTAAATATAGTGAGAAGATCATCACTAACCTAAGATAAATAATGATAAGATCATTAGTCCCAAAGGTAGTATTCTACTTATCACTACTAGTTATATGGTACATATTATACCAGAGTCATGTACTACCAGATTACATAATACCCTCTCCATTACAAGTTGCAGAGGAGTATGTTAATGCATCAGGTAAGTTACTATCCTCCCTTGCAATAAGCATGCAGAGGTTGTTCCTAGGCTTAATACTCTCACTTGTATTAGGCTTTGCTCTAGGCTATACCATGGTTAAGTTTAAGATTGTGCATGAGAGTATTGGTTCATTAATTACAGCATTAGCATCACTGCCAAGCATAGTATGGGTGCCTATAAGCATGATATGGTTTGGGTATAGTGAGATCATGGTTATATTTGTAATTATTACAAGTACAGTATTTGCATTTGCATTATCAACCTACACTAGCATAAAGAACATCTCACCTCTGTATATAAAGGCTGCTAGGAACATGGGTGCAAATGGTTTAAAGATGCTTGTATATGTTATAATACCAGCAGCAACACCAAATCTTATAATAGGCGTTAGGAATGCATGGTCATTCGCATGGAGAGGACTTATGAATGCAGAGGTTGTTAGTGGGTATCTAGGGCTAGGGTTCATGCTTGAGAGTGCTAGAGAGGTATTTAACATGGCTCATGTTATTGCTGTAGTACTCATAATAATGGCTATTGGATTAGCATTTGATATACTCCTCTTCTCAAGGGTTGAGAGATATGTTGAGCATAGATGGGGATTAAGATAGTTATTGCCATAACTAACAATTTTATCCTTCCCTCTCTTACTATTATTAGTCCCAATGATGTTAAGGAAGAGCCGTCTGAGTTAATGATGATACCAGTTCAATCTGAGGGATACTAATATTATGAATGTCTTATTCCATGCTATAGCAAAAATATTCATAAACAACATGAACATATTTATCCTCATTGAGCGAACTTGCGTCTATAATAGAAACATATAGTTATAGTATATTATATGTTATTGCTATAGCAGTAGTGTTATTATTATTAACCCTTATAAGATTTAAGAAGAGAAGGGAGAGAAAGATAAAGGGTTTAACATTAGCAAGGCTGAAGAGCATGAATCCTAGAGAGTTTGAGCATACAATGGCAGAGTTACTGAGCAGATTAGGTTACAAGGATGTTAAGGTTATAGGAGGCTCTGGGGACCTTGCAGTAGATATAATTGCTAAGTACAAAGATGATAGAGTAGTAGTGCAATGCAAGAGGTATACAAGCAAGAAGGTTGGAAGCCCAGAGTTACAGATGTTCATAGGTATGATGGTTACAGAGTATAAGGCAAGCAAGGGTATCTACATAACAACCTCTTCATTCACAAAGGATGCGATTGAGTTAGCAAGGAGGCATAGAATAGAGTTATGGGATGGCAATAAACTTATAGATATACTTATGAATATTAGTTAAGAGATTACTCTTGGTATCTAAATGAGGGTTGCAGTTCTATACTCTGGTGGCAAGGATAGCAATATAGCGTTATACAAATCATACATGCAAGGTTACGATGTAGCATGCCTTATAACCTTGGTACCATGCTACGATGATAGCATGCTATTCCATTACCCTAATGCATCCCATACAAGTATGCAAGCAGAGGCTATAGGATTGCCCTTAATACAAGCAATAGTTAAGGGGGTTAATGATGAATACTGTCAATTAAAATATCTTCTAAGTTATGCAAAGAGGGTACATGGGATAGAAGGGTTTGTTAGTGGTGCATTATCAAGCATGTATCAATACTCTAGATTTAATGAGGTAGCATCTATGTTAGAGTTAAAGCACATAGCACCATGTTGGGGAGAGGATCAGTTAGAGCATATGAGGGAACTTATAACCAATAAGGTAACAGCTATGATAACATCTGTATCTGCATATGGATTAGATATGAGTATGCTAGGTAGGATAATAGATGGCTCAATGCTTGAGATGTTAAATTTATTAAGTAAGAGGTATGGTTTCAATCTAACCTTTGAGGGAGGGGAGGCAGAGACCTTTGTTCTTGATATGCCTTTATTTAAGAGGAGGATAAAGATTAAAGATTATACAACTTACTGGGATGGTGTTAGAGGACACATAGAGTTCAGATCTATAAGCTTAGAGGATAAGTAGCAAAGAGGTAAAATTAAAAATAACTTTAAGCATACTAAGGTTATGGTACTTGATAATTTAAAGCAAGGGTTGAGGGCTACACTAAAGAAATTGGTAGGAGCCTCAAGTATAGATGAGAATGTAATAAAAGAGCTTGCTAAAGATGTTCAAAGGGCATTACTCCAAGCAGATGTTAATGTTAGGCTTGTGCTAGATGTTACCAACAAGTTACAGGAGAGGGCATTGAAGGAGCAGCCACCACCAGGGTTATCCCGTAAGGATCACATAATAAAGATACTCTATGAGGAGTTATCAAAGTTACTTGGGGGAGAGGATGCAAGGTTACCCCTTAAGCCTGATAAGAGTAATATAATACTTATGGTAGGCATAGAAGGAAGTGGGAAGACTACAACAGTAGCAAAGTTAGCAAAGTGGTTACTTAAGCATGGTTACAGTGTTGGTGTTATATGTGCAGATACATATAGACCTGCTGCACTAGAGCAGTTAAGGACACTATGCAAGAGGATAAACGTTGAGGTTTATGGAGAGGAGGATAACAAGGATGCTATAAAGATAGCATTGAATGGCTTAGCATACTATAGCCATCAATCTAGGCTAAAGGATGTTATAATAATAGATACTGCTGGTAGGCATAAAGAAGAGAGAGGCTTGCTTGAGGAGATGAAGAGCATGTACAATGCTATCAACCCAGATCTTGTGCTCTTAGTTATAGATGGTACCATAGGGCAGCAAGCATATGCTCAAGCTGAGGCATTCAATAAGAATGTTAAGGTAGGAGGTATAATAGTAACAAAGTTGGATGGCTCTGCTAAAGGAGGTGGTGCATTATCAGCAACAGCTGCAACTGGTGCAAGGATAATGTTCATATCTACAGGCGAGAGGATAGATGACCTTGAGCAGTTCTCACCAACAAGGTTCGTTGGAAGGCTATTGGGCATGGGTGATATTAAAGCATTGTTAGAGATGGCTAAACAGTTGGAGCAGGAGGCAGATGAGGTTAAGGTTAGGAGGATAATGAGTGGTAAGATGACCATAGAGGACTTTTACTACCAGATAGAGCAAGTAGGTAAGATGGGCTCGTTAAGGGCATTATTTGAGCATATACCAGGCATAGCAGGTATGGTTAAGGATGATGATGTAGATGCTATGGAGGAGAAGATGAACAGATGGCGCTATATAATACAATCTATGACAAAGGAGGAGAGGGCAAACCCAGATATAATAAATGCGTCAAGGATAAGGAGGATAGCAAGGGGATCAGGGTCTAGTGAGAGGGATGTTAAGGAGATGCTTGCTCAATACCATAGATCAAAGGATATGATGAAAGCAATGAAGGGTAGGCAGATGATGGGATTGCTGAAGAGGTTAGGCTTGGGTTAGTTAGTTAGTTAGTGAGTTAGTAGTTTAGTTATGTACATATAATTTTAATCTAAATCTAATGCCATGTTTAGATTATGCTTATACTGTGCAAGGAGGCAAGGGGTAGCAGTAGGCTCTACATCTCAAATATCAATTGTAGAGGATAATAGATCGGATGAGTGCTATATATGCAATGGATTACTATTCAAACTTGATGAGATATTTAAACGCATGCTAGATGCCTTAAAGGAGTATGAGTTTAATACATTCCTTATAGGATGCACATTACCCTCTCATATGATTGAGAATGAGGATGAGTTAAGAGCATTGCTAAAGGTTAAAGGACATGAGAGTATAAAGAGCAGTATATGTAAAGAGTTAGGTAAGATGCTTACATCTAAAGGTTATAAGGTTGATTATACAAGACCAGATATAGATATACATATAAAAGTTAATGATGCTAACATGGATGTTACTGTAAACGTTAAGGCTAGACCTATCTACTTCTCTGCAGTATACACAAAGCATGTAAGGGGTTTAGCACAGAAAGGCTCAAGGGATAGCATTGAATGCATGGTAAGAGAATGGCTAATGAAGGAGTTAGGGTGTGAGGATGTAAGGTTTACATGGGTAGGTGGAGAGGATAGTGATAGCCTAGTAATAAATGGCAGACCATTCTTTATAAAGGTTATAAATGCTAAGAGAGTATTGGATTACCCTAAAGGCATAAGCATTGATGGCATAGATGTTAAGATACTTGCAAGAGTTAATGGCTTCCCAAGTAATGTTAGGTTCCTTAGCATTGTTAGATTATACCTTACATGCAATGACAAGGATGCAGTGAATAGGGTTATGCTCTTGAATAACCTTGCTGTAAGGTTCAAAGAGAGGAGGAAGAATAAGAAAGGTAGTGTTAAGAGGATATACGAGGCAAAGGTTAACAGTATTAGTGATGATGGTAAGATCATGTGTATTGATATGCTTATTGATGGAGGGTTCATGATAAAACGCTTTGTAGATGGTATAGATGCAGAGCCTAGCATTAAGGATGTTATAGGTGATGTTCAACTCATGTACTTTGATGTGCTTGATGTTCAAGCAAGTTATAAATAAATAATAATAATGATGATGATAGGGATGTCATTTAATTATAAATTAATGATTATGTAAATCCAATACTGTGTAATCGTAATCTACCTCTTTATGCTCTTGAATTATACTTGCCCTTAACCTTACTCTCTCTGCATCCTTGCCATCAACCACTGCTTTAAATACAGCCTCATTTGAGTTTCTTGCTAGATCATCCTTGCTTATGAATAGCCTATAGAGTGACTCTTGCCTCCCATTAACCTCTATGAACCTTACCACTCCCTTAGACTCATAAACATGTGCATTAACCTGAACGCCATCGTATCTACCATTGTAGTTAACCTTTATCCTTGCTTGTATTATATGCTCATCGGTTAAGTTAGCATCAAGCGTTATACTCTTCCTTGAACCCATGGTTAAGATAGATCCTTCCTTTATTATTATTAGTTACTCATTCATTATATAGTACTCGTAACGCTTCTCAACATCCTTGTTCTTACCATTTAGCACTTGCTGTACAGCATTGTTTAACCTCTCATTAACAAATGCCTTCAGATCCTCATAACCCTCTAGCCCATTGAACATGGAGAGTATATGCTCATATGCTAGCATGAACTCAACAACCTTCCTCCTATACTCCTCTCTACTAGGCTTCCTTATACTCCTTAGCCTAAAGTAGCAGTTTGCATTAGGTACCCCTAGGTTCTTTGCCATGCTATCTATCATCAACTCTAACTCAAAGTATCTATCATTGCTTATGCCCATGAGTTTAATAAGACTTGCTTACCTAATTATTATTCTAGCGCTTCATTATTCTAACATACCATATGTTCTCATCCTTTATTACAGCATAAAGGTAGCCTCTCCTCTCACACACCTTTGGTATTGAGTCTAATGCAGACTCCTCGCTATCCGTTATAACCTCTAATATCTCATTACTCTTCATTGTACTTAAAGCCTTAACAGCCTCAAAGGATGGGTATGGGCATGACATACCTCTTGTATCTATCCTCTTTGCTATACTTGCATTAATTATATCCTCACTACTGCATTGAACTACCTGCATGATAGAGGTTATGGTTGTATCATATTTAATTATATTGTTTTTATGCTTATGCTTCAGCCATGTAACTCCTGTTATAGTTTTCAAGTTACATATGTGTTTATATACATGTATACTCTTTATAAAATGATGACTAGGCTGAACTTAATAGCAGTAATGATAGCAGCAGTGCTAGCAATAGGAGTAGTAGGTGTTGCAATGACGGAGGAGGTATATGCTGGAGGAGGTGAACGAGGCGATGAACGGCTAACTCCAGGAGACGGTGAGCCAGGATCAGGAGGATCAACTGGACCAATTGATGAACCAGGACCGATAGAACCACCAATTGATGAACCAAGAGTACCGCCAATTCCATTAATATTAGATGCCAAGGTTAGAGCAATACAGAATGGTAATGTTTTGGGTACAGAGCCAGGAGAGGAAGGTACTATTGGACAGGATATAGACTGTGTAGGTGGAGTGAGAACTGATGATGCTAATGACTTCCACTGCTTCTTGGTACCTGAGGGCATAGGTATAGGCACTATAAATTGGGCAGATCCAAATACAATAAGTAATCCTCCTGATGGTGTTAAGGTACTCAGTACCACTACACCGATGTCATGTGCTGGCTTACCAGGTGGATTACATACAGAGACTACATGCTTTAAGGTAACATTCCCAGCATCTGACTTTACTCCAGGAAAGTGGCACTTCATAGGCGTATTCACCAAGGATGGTAATATAATAAACCTTGCTGGTATTGATTATAGAGTAAACTCATTCATGGTAGTGCCTGAGTTAATAATAGGTAGCATAGGCTTAGTAGGTTCTACACTAGGAACTCTATACATATACAAGAGTAAGAGCAAGAGCAAGAAGAGCGAGTAAGAACAGCAATAACCGCAATAATAACAACCCTTTATTTTTAACATCTTTATCATACCTGCAAATAAATATAGTATAATAGACTTGATAAGAGAAAATAAAAAAATAAAATAAAAAGTAGTCTATACTATCTGTAACTCTGGGAACGTTGCTTGAGGCACCTTTAACTCACTCTGCAACTTCCTTATCTTATGGGCATACTCTATCATCTTCTCCCTATCCCCTTGCACCTTTGCTATCTTGTAGCCTTTCCATGCCTTCCTTAAAGCACCCCATGTCTGCCCCACAGTAAACTTAGCCTTAGCCTCTCTAACTCTTGCCATGAGAGAGATTGTATGCTAATGATATTATATTTAGAGTATACAATATTTAATAATCTAGTCAACTCATGCTATGCTAGAGTATACCTTAAAGCAAAGATCTACACAAGCCTTATCCCATTAATATAAACTCCCTTACCATCCTCAACCTTGCCTACTATGCTTGCATTTATACCATGAGCATTGAATGTTGATATAACAGAATCCTCATCCCCCTTAGCAACTATTATACAAAAACCTATACCCATGTTAAAAGTACTGTACATCTCTTTATCATCTATCCTTGCATGCTTCCTTATCAACTTGAATATCTCCTGCCTTGGTGTATGCTCTAATGAGAACTTAACATCATCCTTCAACCTTGTTAACTTCTTGAATGCTCCACCAGTTATATGTGCCATACCATGGATATCAACACTCTCAAGTAGTTTAAGTACAGGTTTTACATATATCCTTGTAGGCCTCAATAACTCATCTACAAGCCTATGCTCTAAGCCCTCAACCACATCATCTAGGCTATACTTGCTTAAGAGTACATGCCTTACAAGAGTGTAACCATTAGCATGCAGTCCATTACTCTCAACACCTACTATAATATCGCCTACAGTTATACCCTCGCCAAGGATAAGTTCATCCTTCTTAACTATACCTATTACAGTACCTGATAGATCAAATACATTATCTATCATAAACTCATCTCCTTCACCTCCTCCTCTCCTCCTCCTTCCACCCTTTCCCTTTGCCTTACCCCTTATATTAATACCCTTAAGCCTATCTGCTAGCATATCTGGTACAACAGCTGTCTCACCACCAACTATAGGCACATCTGCCTCCTTTGCACCCTTTGCTAACCCTTCCATTATCTGGCTTATCATTCTAGGATCTGACTTACTTACAGCAAGGTAATCAACGAATGCTATTGGCTTTGCACCTATACATATTATATCATTAACGTTCATAGCTATACAATCTATTCCTATTGTATCGTACTTCTTTGCTAGAGAGGCTACAAGTGCCTTTGTGCCTACACCATCTGTATGCACTGCTAATGCAAGATCATCACTTATGCTAATAAGACCAGCATAATGCCCATGCCCAGATATTACCTGATCATTATAGGTTGACTCTATTATCCTTGCTATTATAGAGTGTACCTTACTAATCTTTGCTATATCAACACCAACATCCTTGTATGTTATGCCCATTAAGGCTACCTCTTAATAATAAAGAGTAGTAATTTAGTTTTATATATATATCTTCATACAGATATAGATTTAGGTTACAGATGCATTCTTTATCCTCTCCTCCATACTATCATCCAAGTACATCTCCAATACATCACCTAACCTTAACTCCTTAAGCCCCTTTGCTAACCTCTCTGCTCTACTAAAGTCTGTATCTAAGCCTAGAATGCTAAGCAGGAACGCTGCACCGTTCTTACCTGCAAGTTCACCAAATACTATCCTCCTCCTGTTACCTACACTTCTAGGATCTATTATCTCATATGCCCTAGGGTCCCTTAGTACTGCTGCTAGATGTGTACCTGCTTTATGCTTGAATGCGCTATCTCCAACTATGGGCTTACTCTCTGGGGTCTTTATACCTGTGTACTGCTCTATCAGCCTTGATAGATCCTTAAGCATATCAAGCCTAAGATCATTTCTACACTTACACAGCATGGTTAGTATAACAGCAACCTCTGCCAATGCTGGTATACCATTCCTCTCCCCTATACCATCTATAGTAACATGTATCTGGTCTGCACCAGCATCAACACCAGCAAGTGCATTTGCAAGTGCAAGCCCAAGATCGTTATGGCAATGGACATCTATCTTTGTTCTAGGATCTATACTATCTTTAACCATGCTAACTAGATTGTACATACCCCTTGGTAGCATTATGCCTACAGTATCAGGTATGCTTATCCTCTCTATGCCAGCATTGCTTATTGCTTTAGCAATACTCTTAAGGAACTCTGGTTCTGCTCTACTTGCATCCTCTAGAGTAAACCTTGTCTTTAAACCATGTGCCCTTATGTAATCTACTACCTGCATTGCTCTACTGAATGCTTCCTCTCTACCTATCTTAAGCTTGGATCTTAACTGAACATCAGATACGCTCATGTATATTGCAACCCACTCAGCATCACATGCTAATGCAACATCTATATCCTGTTTTATTGCTCTACAATGCGCTAGGATATCTGCCTTAAGCCCAGCCTTTATTATCATCTTTGTTGCTTGCTCATGGTCCTTGGATATAACTGGGCTTATCTCTATCTGATCTACACCAAAGTAATCAAGCATCCATGCTATCTGTATCCTTTGCTTAACTGTGAACGATACACCAGGATGCTGCTCACCTTCCCTTAGAGTACTATCCAATATGCTTACCCTTCTTGCTTCTACTCTTGTACTACTGCTATTACCATTAACAAAGCCATTGTTGTATAGCATGGCATAGTAGTTTGGGTCATCATGCATACTATAGCATACTAGCATAGGATATATACAGATTTCGTTATGATATTAGCAATTTATATCATTGATAAAGGTTTATTGTAACATATATTAGTAATTATATGCCTAAAATAGCAAGTATAAGGACAGATTTTGCTAATAACATAACTGTTGTTATTGTTGCTATTGCTGCTGAGCCTTCTGATGTAATCTAAGGTAGTTGATATCTATGGTTACTGGTAACTGATACTGTGCATCAAGTAGCACTACCCTTGCCTCCTGCTTATCATAGTCTATCATGGTTATCTTTGCCTTCATGCCTTTGAATGGTCCGCCTATTATCTCAACAACATCATCTATAGCTAACTCACTTATACTAGGCTTCTTGATCAAGAGGTTCTCTATATCACTGAGTGCTGCTTCCCCTTTTAACTGCCCTCTAACATGCTTTAGACCAGATAATGCATTCATAAGAGCGTTACCATCCATAGCCTCTACAACTATATACCCTTTAACATTATCAAATACAATAACAGATAGTATGTTTATATTCTTGGTAGCAACTCTATTCTCTATTAGCCTTGCAACTGTATGCTCTTGACCCCCAGTGGTTCTTATTATAAAGAACTTTGACTGCTTCTGTATCATGGACCACCACTTAACTTTATGAATGTTGCTGTAAGTTGTATTATGAATGCTAATACTCCTACAACACCAAGACCTAATAGTAGTAGTCTAACATGTATGTTGTACTCCTCCCTATCAGGCTTCTTTGTAAGCATAAGTGTATTGTACATCTCCCTTATCTTCTCCTCTAACCTTGATAGCATACTAAGATAAATAAGACAGGGTGTAATATGTATCTTTGTGTATCCATTGCTGATAGCCTCAAAGCAGGATATCTGTGCTATGAACATGGCCTCATACATGATAAATCAGTGTGGTATGCAGAGTATATATAATAACAGTAAGAATGAACTGCTAAGATGCCAATACTTTGACCTTCTTACTATAGATGGTAATGCCTTAGAGATGGATGATATAAATAAATATATTAATAATGGTGAGGAAGAGATTGATAAGTACACATGCTTTATATTCCTCTCAAGGCATAGATCAGAGAGTAGTAAGCCAACACTAACATGCCATAGCACAGGTAACTTTGGTGATGTAGTAGTAGCAGGAGGTAATGCCCATGAGTTAGCACTAACCTATCCTAGCCTGCAGAAGTGTTACATGCTAAAACTATGGTCAAATAGGGGCAAGGTTATAGATCATGGATATGATATAGTTATAGAGGCTACACATCATGGACCTACATCATTACCAAAGCCAGTACTATTCATAGAGATAGGCTCAAGTGAGAAGCAATGGAATGATATCAATGCTATAAGCACTGTATGTGAATCATTGCTAGCAACTGTGATTGATTTTAAGCAGTTTAACAAGGTTGCTATTGCACTAGGGGGAACGCATTATCCATACAAGTTCACAAATATGCTTATAGAGAGTGATATAGCCCTTGCTAGTGTAGCATCAAAGCACAATCTAATGCATATAGATAAGAGTATGCTTAAGCAGATGATAGATAAGAGTGTTGAGGAGGTTAAGTACATAATACTTGACTGGAAGGGTTTAGGCAGAGAGAAGGATAGGTTGGTTAGCCTAATCAATGATTTCAGTTATGAGTATGGATTAGAGGTTATAAAGGTATGAACGATGAGCATTACAAGAGATTAGAGGAGCTTGTTTATAGGTTGGTTAGTAGTATACCAGAGGGTAAGATAAGCACATACAAGGATATAGCAGTTGCAGCTGGTATACCCAAAGCATCAAGGCTTATAGGCAAGATACTTAACAGAAACCCTAATCCTATAGTTGTGCCATGCCATAGAGTGGTTAGATCAAATGGTAGTGTAGGAGGATACAGGTTTGGTACAAAGATGAAGGTGGAGTTGCTTAAAAGGGAAGGTATAGTAATTAATGAATCTGATATGAAGATAGTAGACTTTAACAGGGTAAGGTTTAAGTTAATCAGATGAGTTTATCTACATCATGCTACTCTTGCCTTCTCCTCTTCAACTAGAGAGCGGAGATGAGCAAGTGATCTTACTTGTCCTCCCTTTACCTTACCATATAAAGACCAGAAGACCCTATTATCTATCTCCTTCCTTTCTTTAAGCATCTTTAGATAACGCCTAAATGCTCTAACCTTTCTAACCCACTGCTCCTTCTTACCCTCCCTTGCAGATCTCTTGCCTTCCTTAGAACCCTTCCCTTTGCCTCTCCTCTTTGCTTTAGCATGCTTTATCCTTGCTCTACCCCTAGATGTACCCTTTATACCTTTTACAAGTATGGTTCTTGCTGTAACAAGGCTCCTTATATCTGCCCTTGTTATAGCATCCTCAACATCCTCTAAGTAGTTAGGGTCAAACTTTATCCTATCTTTACCAACTCCTAGAACTCTAGCAGCTAACTCACGCTTTGCCTTTAGATTCATATGAATCACTATGGATTAAGTACTTTTATACCTAACTCCTTAGCCTTCTGAAGGATAAGTGCTCTCTTCCTTGCACCAACTGTAGATGCTATCCTTGCAGCATCCTTGCTAGGATCTAACATGGCTAACTCTTTGATATTGTGTATAAGAATATCCCTATACCCTGATGGATGTAGATACCTTGCAGCCTTTGGTCCTCTATAGCCTACCTTAACTATTGGAGGCCAGCCTTTTATCTGTAAGCGCATATGGCTATCTATACCCTTTGGCTTCCTCCAACTCTCCTTTACACGCTTATACCTCCAACTCTCCTGCCTAACAAACTCAGGCTTCCTTGACTTTACACTCTTCCTTAACTCAAGGAGTTCTTTATTTATCATAAGAGCACATAATAACACTCCATAAATATCTCTTTCTTTGATTAATTTGATTTAATAACTACCATGTAATGTATACTAACAACAAATAGTTAAATAACCCATTCAATATGCTAGCCATATGGACTTTAGCACTGAGTTGTTAAGCATAAATGGTTATGCTATAAAGCCAAGCAAGGTCTACAAGAACCTTGGAGTTGATCATCTTGTAAAGAAGGCAATAGAGCAAGGAGAGGGTGTCTTAGCATCAAACAATGCATTAGCTGTTTATACTGGCAAGTATACTGGTAGATCACCAGAGGATAAGTTCATAGTATACGATGATCTAACTAAAGATACTGTAGATTGGGGTAGTGTTAACAAGCCTTTCAAGCAAGAGCATTTTGATATGTTATGCAAGAGGGTGGCAGAGTTTCTAAATGGTAAAGAGTTGTTTATATTTGATGGGTATGTAGGTGCAGACCCTAAGGCAAGGATGAACCTTAGAGTTATAACTGATGCTGCTTGGCAATGCTTATTCGCAAGGAATCTGTTCATAAGGGCAGATGGTGATGAGTTAAGAGATTTTAAGCCAGAGTTTACAGTAGTATCTGTAACAAAGTTCTTTGCTGATCCTGCTAGGGATAATACAAGGAGCGAGGTATTCATACTACTTAACCTAAAATCAAAGATAACCTTAATAGGGGGAACATCTTACGCTGGTGAGATAAAGAAGGCTGTATTCTCAGCAATGAACTTCTACCTCCCAGATAAGGGCATACTGCCAATGCACTGTGCTGCTAACATGGGTAAGGATGGTGATGTGGCACTCTTCTTTGGACTATCTGGTACAGGTAAGACAAGCCTATCTGCAGACCCAACTAGGATGCTTATAGGAGATGACGAGCATGGTTGGGGTAGCGATGGAGTATTTAACTTTGAGGGTGGTTGCTATGCTAAATGCATAAACCTTAACAAGGAGAAGGAGCCTCAGATATGGAATGCTATAAGGTATGGTGCCATAATGGAGAATATTGTATTAGATGAGAATGGTAGCCCAGATTACTCAAACGCAAGTATAACAGAGAATACTAGAGTTGCTTACCCTCTAGATTATATACCAAATGCTGTAGTACCTAGCATAGGTCCACACCCAAAGGTAATACTATTCTTAACAGCAGATGCGTTTGGTGTCCTGCCTCCAATAGCAAGGCTAACCAAGGAGGGTGCCATGTACCACTTCCTATCAGGCTATACTAGCAAGTTAGCAGGTACTGAGAGAGGAATAACCAAGCCTAAGGAGACATTCTCTGTATGCTTTGCTGCTCCATTCATGCCAAGGAAGGCTATAATATATGCTAACATGCTTGGTGAGAGGATAGAGAGGTATGGTACTAGAACATATCTAATAAACACTGGATGGATTGGAGGTCCATATGGAGTTGGTGAGAGGATAAAGATAGAGTATAGTAGAGCAATTGTTAGGGCTGCTATAAGTGGAGATATAGAGAAGAGTAACTTTATACATGATGATATATTCAATCTAGATATACCTACATCATGCCCTAATGTACCTAGTGATATACTAATACCAAGGAATACATGGCAGGAGAAGGATGCTTACGATATTGCAGCAAAAAGGCTTGCAAGGTTATTCGTTGAGAACTTTAAGAAGTTCAAGGATATACCTAAAGAGATAGTTGATGCTGGTCCAAGGATATTTGAATAAGATTCATTCAATATAGTTTATCATTTCTAGCTATCCGTAGTCTTGTTATCTTTATCACTATTGGTTATCTTATCTTTATCATCTATACCTAAACCCATGCTACTTGCCTTTTCATCACTAGAAGTAATGTTAAGACGCTCATTCCTAATTATCTCCTTCATATACCTCTCTTCTCTCTTCTTACCTATAATTAGTACTGTAACCATTGCAATGCTAATAGCCCCTATTACTATAAGTAACTCTTTGAATGGTAGCTGTTGTTGCTCATTAATAGTAGTAGAATTGCTAATATACACAGTTGAGAATATGCTCATTCTATTATTATTGCTAGTTGTTACTGTAGCCTCTATCCAATACTCCCCGCTATTTAATGGTATTTTAACATGGTTGTTATCTGGTGTTAAAGTAACTACCCTACTCCTCATACTTAATGGATCTATTATCTTAATGCTTGCATACTTCCATTTACCTATAGCATTATCATCTAAACCATTACTGCTAACATTACCATTTTTACCATTACTATCTATCATGTTGCTATTACCATTGGTTAAGGATAGTGTTAATATACCATTACCATTGCTTATAGCATTTATTGCTAAAGGATTAATGTAAAGTACCATAGGCACTGATATGGTTGTCTTACCATGGGTTAGAGATAAGATAGCCTCATACTTGTTAACGTTATCTACACTTATACTCTTATCTACACTAACATTAACAGCAAGTATTCCTCTAACACCATCTATCCTCTTGAACTGTGTATCCACTCTTACCTTGTTGTTAAGTAAATCTTTGTTACCTTCATTATCATTTATCCATCTTACTGTAACCTCTGGCTCTTTAAGCTCATTATTCAATGCCCTTAGAGTTATACTCTTACTATCATTACCTCCAGCATTAAGATAGAATGTAAGGTTATATGGCAATGCTACAAGATCAGCATTAAGTGCTGAATCTATGGCAAGTTCACCAACCCCAGCAACCTCAAATGGATATATATCTCCATAGATATCTTTCACAGGTTTTGCTGTAGTTATCAGTAAAGATGCTATCTCTTGAGCATTAAGATCAGGGTACTTCTGCATCAGTAATGCAGCCGCACCGCTAACATGTGGTGCAGCAAAGCTTGTACCATTGTTTGTTACATATGAGTTGTTAAGGCTTGTTGAACTTATGGCAACACCAGGTGCTACTATATTAGGCTTGATGTAGAATGGTGATACAGGACCTCTGGAACTGAATGCAGCAATGGTATCTGCATTATGCTCACTCCTTAACTCTGCTCTTATATTATTTGAACTATTATTTATCATATCTAGTATCCTTAACCCATCATCCCTAGATAATGCTATAACTGGTATACTTGGTCTATAATCTGGATCATTATCCTCATGTAGTAAAGTACCATAGAATATACCTGGCTCATTGTTGTATACAACAAGTGCAACTGCTCCCCTGCTAGCAACGTTCTTCTCCTTCTCAGAGAAGTAAACCCTCTCCATACTCTCTACACCATTAACCATAACCCTCTCCCCACCTCGCTCAGCCAATGCTATCTTGCCCTTAAGGTCAAGATCCTTAACATCCTTCTCTCTAGCATATTTAACAAATACAATCTCACCTTGTATTACGCCTTCTTTTATAACTGAGCCTAACATTGGTATACCCTCAAACTTGCTATTGCCTACCTTAAGGGTTGTTACTACAGTTGATACATTACTTGCTAATGCACCTACTGTTATAGCATCCTTTGCTGTTGCTGGGCTGCCCATACCATTCTGCCCATTGTTCCCTGCTGCTACTACTACAAGTATACCCCTCCTAACTAGGTTGTTAACAGCATTATCTATCTCATAGTTAATGGTATCCATACCTATGCTTATATTCACTATATTAGCACCACTCTTTGCAGCCATATCTAATGCTCTTATTATATCTAATGAAGAGGTATAGTTACCATTGGATGCTATCTTGTATGCTAAGAGCTTTGCCTTTGGTGCTATCCCTCTCATATTACCATCAGCAGCTATTATACCTGCTACTGCAGTACCATGACCATCCTTATCAAGAGGATCGTTATCCTTCTCAAGGAAGTCATAGCCATCTATAACCTTGCCATCAGGACCAAAGCCCTTCAGATCGTTATGAGTATAATCTACACCTGTATCTATCAATGCTATCTTAATACCCTCGCCAGTTAGTGCTCTGCCTTGGCTATCCTTCATATCTATTACATTAGGTAAACCAATTATATTGAGGTTAGTTGATGTTGAGTATACTCTAATAGGTTTATCCTCTATGATCTTAAGAGTATTAATACTCTTTAGCATATCTAGATGCTTTGATTGCACATACGCTATTACTGCATTATAACCTTCATCTGTTACATATGAGAGCCTATCTATTATCTTAATATCTATTCCATTACTACTCACAGTTGAGATTAATTCATTTATATCTGAAGCAGAGAGTATCATAACCTTGGAGTAGCTGCTTATGTTATTAGCAAGAGACAGTAAAGAGGTTATAAGCAGTGTTAATGTTAATACTGCTACCCATTTGATCATATCATATAATTAATTAAACTCTTACTAAAATGTTAATCCCTAACCCTCTCCTCTAATATATAAGCATAACGCTCAACATCATCAGCATAAGGTACCTTATATATTCCAAATCTGTTTGATGTTAATGCTATGTATGATGCTGATGCTGCATAGCATAATGCCCATAAAGCATCTCTATCCTCTATGTATGCTAAAGTATATGCTGCAGTAAATATATCTCCTACACCAGTACTATCTATACTATTATCTACCATATCAATTGTAAGTCTGTATACATTGCCATTATGATTCATGAGTACATTATTATCTATTGTAAGGATTGCTATACTGCATGAATTGCTAAGCCTATTCAGTGCATCTAAGCCATACAATGAGGTTAGGGCATAAGCCTCACTATGATCAACCTTTAAGGCATCTATGCTCAATGATCCAACATCTAACATACTTGAGGTTATAACAATACTACCATCATCCATAACCCTTCTAACTAAACCTTGTGGATCTAGTATTGTGAACCCAGAAGTAGATGCAATTAATCTTATTATATCTATACTAATCTCATTGATAACAGGGCTTACTATGCATGCATCTAGCCCATTTCTTATGCTCATTGCTACATCATCATAACTTATATCCTCACACCTCTTAAGTAAGAATAGCCTCCTTGCATTGCTAGAGTCTATCACTAACCTAAACCTTGTAGTAGGCTTATCACTTAAAGCATTCTTACTACTAAGTATATAATCAACCTCCCTTACATTCATGCTTAAAAAGTCATTGCCAACCTTTGTTATGGGTATAAGATCATGCATACAATGCTTAACCATTAAGCCAGAGTAGCATATAGGACCACCAACAGTAACTACCTCAATACCATCTCTAAATATATGATCTATTGTAGCATGTGATACAACAGCTACCCTCTTATGCATATCTATTGCAAAGATAAGGTTTAATTAATATGATACCTTTGTATTACTAGCATGGCAAAGTACACACTACCAAGTCTACCATATGCATATGGAGCACTTGAGCCTCATATAGCAAGGGAGATAATGGAGTTGCATCATAGCAAGCATCATCAAGCATACGTGAATGGAGCAAATGCTGCTCTTGAGAAGCTTGAGCAGGCAAGGAAGAACAACTTCCAGGGTGTTGATGTTAGAGCAATAGAGAGGGATCTATCATTCCATCTATCTGGGCATATACTGCACTCAATCTTCTGGCCTAACATGAAGCCATCTGGGGGAGGGAAGCCTGGAGGCATGCTTGCTGATATGATAAATTCAAGCTTTGGTAGCTTTGATAGCTTTAAGGCACAGTTCACAGAGACAGCAAAGAGCGTTGAGGGCATAGGATGGGCTATGCTTGTATATGAGCCTAGCAGTGATCAACTCTTAACCTTGAATATAGAGAAGCATAATATGCAGGCTGCACATGGTACTGTGCCCTTGCTTGTGCTTGATGTATGGGAGCATGCATACTACTTGCAGTACAAGAACGATAGGGCAAGTTACATAAACGCATGGTGGAATGTAGTTAACTGGGATGATGCAGAGGATAGGCTAAGGAAGGCAAAGCGCTAATTTATTTTATTTAGATGGATTAAATAATCCACCGAATATTTTATTAATCATGGGTCTTAGGTTAAAGTGTAGAGTATGCAATTCACTATTCTTAAGTTATGAAGAGTATGAGAGGCATGTTATTAAAGAGCATAAGGATAATCTAAAGTTAAGATTCAAACCAGAGGTTATTAGGTCTGATTGAATACTAACATTAAGATGCATTTATAAACAACCTTGAGCCCTCATCTTTACATGAGTGCAGAAGAGAAGCTATACTCTTTAGCAGCACAGCTTAAGATGCTTGAGGCTTACCTTAACGATCTTATTGCTAGGGAGAGTACAATAATCAGATTCTTGCAAGAGGCTAGGCTTGTTATAGATGCTATAAGGGGTTTATCATCCTCAACAGGTGAGGTAGATACATTACTGCCCTTAGGGATAGGGGTGTATGTACATGCTAAGGTAAATGCTAATGATAAACTACTTGTAAGCATAGGATCAGATATTGCTATAGAGAAGGGTAAGGATGATGCAATAAACTACATAGAGGGTAGAGTTAAGGAACTTGAGAATGCTCTAGTAGCAGTAAACAATCAGAAGCAAGAGATACAGATGAGGATTGAGAGCATAAGGGGAGAGATGAATACTATTATGCAGCAGATACAGAGTACACAAGTAAAAGGTTAATATTTATTTTAATTTGATATCTTGCTATCATGTTCGATAGGATAAAGAAGGCATTCTCTAATATAGTGAAAGGGTTAAGTGAGAAAGAACTTAGTGAGAGCGATATAGCAAAGGTATTCTCAGATATACAGATATCATTACTTGAGAGTGATGTTGCGCAAGAGACTATAGATTATCTATACAATGAGTTGAAGAATAGGCTTATAGGAAAGAAGTTTGATAAGAGCATGAATAATGAGTTGATAGTAAGAAATGCGTTAAGGGATATAATGCAATCAATATTCAATGCTGCTGGAGAGTTTGATGTTATAGCAAAGATAGATAGCAAGAGGAGTATGAAGGAGCCTTGTGTTATACTATTCTTAGGCATAAATGGAACTGGTAAGACTACTACCATAGCAAAGTTTGCTAACATGTTAAGGAGTAAAGGCATATCCTCAGTTATAGTTGCTGGTGATACACATAGAGCAGGGGCAATAGAGCAGATAACGGAGCATGCCAATAGGTTAGGGATCAAGGTTATAGCACAGAGGTATGGTGCAGATCCTGCTGCTGTAGGTAGAGATGGTGTACTCTATGCAAGATCCCATAGGGTAGATACAGTGCTTATTGATACAGCTGGGAGGATGCAGACTAGTAAGAATCTAATGGATGAGATGGCAAAGATAGTTAGGGTTGTAAGACCAGATATCAAGATATTCGTTGGTGACTCCTTAGCAGGTAATGATACAATAATGCAGGCAAGAGAGTTCCAGAGGTACACAGACTTTGATTGTATAATATTAACTAAGAGTGATAGCGATTACAAGGGAGGCTCTGCACTATCTATAGTACATGCAACAAAGAGGCCTATAATATACTTGGGTACTGGACAAGGGTATGATGATCTTAAGCCATTCAGTGCTGAAGCATTTATTAAGCAGATACTTGAAGGAGATTGATGCTAGATTCAGATAAGGTTATTAGGTTAATAGGGTGAAGGTTAAGAATGCTTAAGAGCAAGGATCTCTTAACACTTATGGAGTTAGATAGCAAGAGTATAGCAAGACTACTTAAACTAGCATCAACACTAAAGAGAAGGCCTAAGCCTCTGCTTAAAGGTAAGGTATTTGCTATGATATTCCAGAAGCCATCAACTAGAACAAGGGTTAGCTTTGATGTAGCAATGAAGCAACTTGGGGGGTATACAATTACACTTAATGCTAATGATATCCAACTATCTAGGGGGGAGAGTATAGAGGATACTGCAAGAACACTCTCATGCTATGTTGATATAATAGGGGCTAGGGTTTATGCACATAGCGATGTTGAGAATCTTGCAAGAGCAGCAAGTGTACCAGTTATAAATATGCTCTCTGATCTATACCATCCATGCCAAGTCTTAGGCGATCTACTTACTATAAAAGAGGTTAAGGGTAAACTTGCTGGGCTAATACTTGCATGGGTTGGTGATGGCAACAATGTATGCAATAGTCTAATAATAGGATGCTCTCTCGTAGGCATAATGGTAAAGGTTGCATGCCCAAAAGGCTATGAACCTTTGCAGGATGCTGTTAACTTTGCTAGGGAGCATAATGGTTACGTTGAGATACTTGAGGACCCTAAGGATGCTGTAAGGAATGCTGATATTGTATACACTGACTCCTTCGTATCCATGGGTAAGGAGAGTGAGAGGGAGGAGAGGCTTAAGGTATTCCTGCCTAGATATCAGGTAAATGATGATCTTTTAGCATTAGCAAAGCCTGATGTGATATTCATGCACTGCTTACCAGCAAAGAGAGGGGAGGAGGTTACAGATAGTGTTATAGATGGTAAGCACTCAGTAGTATGGCAGCAGGCAGAGAATAGGATGCATGCACAAAAGGCATTACTATATATGCTCTTAAAGGGTTATGAGAGGAGAGCAAGGTTAAAGCTAAGGGAGTATGGTATAAGAAGGGTAAAAAAGAGAGGATGAATAATTATCTTTTATTTATTATTTCATTCATTCATTCATGTATGTGGATGCTCCTCCACTGCAGCAAGGAGATACTGCACAAAGTAAGGCTCTGGCACAGCACCCTCAAACTCTATCGTATCATTTATTATTGTCTTTGGGACTGCCATAACATTATATCTATTTGCAAGTTGAGGGAACTCTATAGAGTCTATCATATGAGCAGTTATGTAATCGCTCTCAATTGCAGATTGGTGTGCTAACCTAACCATCTTAGGGCAGTATGGGCATGTTGGTGTTACAAAGACCTTAATGTTTATATTCTTGTTTATCCTCTTCAATGCCTCCTTTGTAGTGTTTGCCAATCTACTCCTCCTATTTGATACATCTATTATATCATCAACAAATGCACCAAACTCATACCCTGCAGGTATACCAAAGAACCTTATCCCATAATCCTTCTCCCCAAGCAATGCAATGGCAGGTATCTTATCTATAGATAACTCTCTTGCCTTATCAGCATCATTCACAAAATCGTATACCTCAACCTTTAACCTTTATCTTATCTGTGAGCATAGCAAGCTCTTCCACAAGCTCTCTACTCTCTTTTCAGTATGAGCACTCAAAGCTCTGGGTAAAGACTACAACTCTTACATCATGCTTTAACTTACTTGCAAATATATCCCTTAGATGCTGCTGCTCCTTTGCTGGGATAAGCATGTTATTTATAATAACAGTATATATTTATTTATTGTTTGTGCCTATACCCTCTTCATCCTTGGATTAACTATTGCATCTAATGCATTACCTATAAGCACGAATGCTAAACCTGTTAAAGCAATCATTATACCTGGGGGTATTATCCACCACCATAACCCTCTAGCAGCAGCACCATATAGGTTAGCATCATGCAGCATCTGACCCCATGTTGGCATTGTAGGATCCCCTAACCCAAGGAAACTAAGCCCAGCCTCAGTTATTATAGCACCAGGTACAGATATGGCTATGCTAGCAAATGCATAAGGTAATAATTGAGGGAATATATGCTTGGTTATTATCTTTATGCTTGACTGCCCCATAAGCTCTGCTGCCTCTATGTATGCTAGGCTCTTTATCTGTAATGCTATACTCCTAGATACCTTTGCTATCCCTACCCAGCCAAATATTATAAGGTAAGCTACTATGAGAAGTATGCTCCTCCCTACAGATACTGCTAAGAGTATGAGCAATGGTAATGCTGGTAATGCATAGACAACATCGTTAAGCCTCATCATACCCTCATCTATCCTACCGCCTTTATACCCAGATACTATTCCATATATCATCCCTATTATAACGGATATTGATGCAACAGATATGCCTATGAATAATGCTAAAGGTGCCCCCCATACTATCCCTATGCTTAAATCCCTCCTAAGCTCATCTGTGCCTAGAAGCCCATATACTCTACCCCCAAGCACTACCTTGCTATCTATAACATCATCACTAGCATTGAATAGGAAGAATGTTAGTGTTAATGTATAATTACCTTTTAATACATCCCTCTTATCATAACTCGAGAATACTGCAGTTACTGTCTCACTCTTATCTATAGGGAACTTATACTTGCTAAGGTAATTAACTATAGAGTCTTGTACAGCCTTATCTGTTGAGAATAGAATTGACTCATAAACCTGCTCAGTTGCATTTGATGGTAAGGATACCCTAGCATACTCTATAGTATTGCCATCAGGTCTAGTTATGCTTACTTGCATAAGTGAAGAACCTTGATACCTTACTTTGTATGCTATTATTATATCTGTAGGCATTGTATCATACATGTAAGTAAGGTTGTACGCATGCTTAACCTGTTTAATATTTGATGAGTAATCTACCATAACCTGTGGATTGTTAAGTATTGTATGCTCTGCTAATCTAACAGATGAGAATAGGTTTACCCATGCTGGCATTGCATTCCTTGGATATAGAGTCCATGCTGCTGGATCGTTCCATGATCTAAGCCTCTCAGCACTTGTTATACTCAATGCTATTATAGATAATACAATTAAGAAGGTTAGTATGGCTAAACCAGCTAATCCAACCCTGCTCCTCTTGAACTCATGCCATAAATCTGATAACGATACTATGCTACTCATAACCAACCCTTACCCTTGGATCAAAGTAGCCATATAGTATATCTGCAATGAATATACTTACAAGGAATACTAGGGTAGTTATGTATGTTAAGCCAACTATAACTGGTAGATCTAGCACATTTATTGCATCAAAGTATAATTTTCCTATCCCAGGCCAATCAAATACAGCCTCAGATATTATTGCTCCACCTATTGATGATGATAGTGATAATGAGAGTATCGTTATTATAGGTGGTGCAGCATTCCTTACAGCATGTGAGTAAAGTATCCTCCTCTCAGGTACGCCTATTGTTCTCTTTGCTGTTATAAAATCCTCATTAAGTATTCCTATGAGAAGGTTCCTTACTATATAGCTCCATGAACCAAAGCTTATGAGTAGTATTGTAATTAAGGGTAGGAGCATATGATATAGCAATGCTATAGGGTATGAGGGGTCACTTGAAGGTATTAAAGGAGTTGCCCTAGCAGGGAATACCTTTAACATAAATGCAAAGAAGAGTATCATAAGCATACCTGTCCACCATAATGGGAAGCTACTGCTTACTACAGCAAATGCTGAGTTTGTCTTATCTATTATAGATCCATGCTTACTTGCAGCAAAGGCACCTACAAGTATTCCTATAATAGCAACTATTACTGTAGAGGTTGTGAATAGCAGTACTGTCCTTGGGAGCCTCTCCATTATTATATCTGTAACCTTGGTAGAGCCTGACTCGCTTATAAGGAAGTAGGATCTCCCTAGATCAAATGTAAGTATCCTAAGCATTGTAAACCATAGCCTCTTTGGTGAGTACCATGGTTCATCAAGCCCAAGTGACTTCATCCTAGAAGCAGTCTGCTCTTTTATATATGCATCCAATGCTTGAGGGTCTAAGCCTGAGACTAATGCTTTATTGTTAAGTACCTCTTGCCTAACATCCTTCTCTATTGATAGTTTAAGTATGTTATCCATACTTGGTCCTAGGAGTACAATGGTTATGAATACAGTAAAGAATAGTACTATGAATATGTTTACTCCTCTCTTAACAACAAACCTACCAAAACCCATACTATTATACTATATTATATTAGTATATTATATTCTATATCGTTAATACACCAATGCTAGAAATAATTTTACTTATATTATATTATATTATATGCTTAACATACTTTAGTAACTTTACACTATCCTCCTCCTTTAAACTCCTCCTGCTATGCCTTATATACTCTTGTAATGCCTCTATCTCTTCTTTGCTTACAATACCTTTAGCCTTCTCCAGTATGTTATCATAACTTCTGTATGGGAAGTATATGCTCTTTGCTATCCTTGCTATCTTCCTCATACTCTCCTTGCTTATAATTGATGCCTTGTATGCATGGTATAGAGTGTACCTTATATCTATCATAGCCTCTGAGTGTAGTGTATAATCATGCTCAGAGAAGGTTACTGCAACCTCGTCATCATCCTCAATTATCCTAGACTTGTACAATCTGAATATCCTGCCTATGCCTATCATACCAAACCTCTCAAGCTCAACTGCCCTTAATGCCCCTATGCTTGCTGCACCTATTAACTTAATACCTCTCTGCATTGCGGTGTAAACCTCTATTGGTGTAGGAGGATAATCCTGAAGGAATACACCATCTATTAAGCCTACAAGGATCTTGCCCTCTGGCTTGATCTTAAGTAGATCCCCCTTCCTTGCAGGAGGTCTATACTCAACTATCTCATGATTAAGTATATCTAATGCCTTCTCCCTCTTTAGGCTTGGACCAAGGAATATTATTACCTTATCGTAATTCATCTTAACACCATGAATTGTAGTATCTCATACCTCTATACCCAACAACGCTCTTGCTAACCTTAAATGTCTCTAGCCCAGGGACTATAACCCTTACAACAGGTACCTTTATGCTGCTATCTGTTATGTTAGCAACTATAACCCTTTCTAGTTTAGCACTCTTTAGCCTAGCAAGTACAAACTCTATATCATCTAGAACATCATCATGCTCATAACTTGGTATCCTGCTGTAATCTATCCTCTTGCTAGAGTGCATGAACTGCCATGCCTTGTTCTCAGCAGTATTACCCATATCATAGTTCATCCTCCTAAGATCATCCCTTGCACCCTGTATGTTTGCTGCTCTAGTCTGTGATACCTCTGTTATTGCCCTTATCAATGCTACATCCTTGTTAGGATGAGTACCATGCCCCTCAGCAAGGTACCCATAATCATGTGTAATCCATTGTATGCTAGTAGCAATGAACGTTGGTACCCCTATATCAGATGTTATATCCTTAACTAGCAATGGTATACCCTCTTCCTCAAACCTTGATATGAGGAATCTAGCATACTTGTTCTCCACACTTGAAAGATCTACCTCTGGATAGATGCTAGGATCATCAACATAATCCTCAGATCTTATATCTTTAACCCTTATGCCTCTTGCATTAAGCCTTGCTATTATACTCTTTAACCTATGGTATGCTAAGACACTAGACCTTAACTCTGCTATGCTTACAGCATCCCTCTCTATAACCTCGCATAATGCCTGTAGTATTGCCTCCTCTATAACATTACCTGAGGCTAATCCATTGGTGTGTGAGTATAGGAATGGATTGAACTTCCTTCTACTGCTTGCAGTTAGATCATACCTTGTTAATACAAGCCCTGCAGGAACATATACATTATCTTTACTCATTATATCATAGCACTCTATGAAGTCCATGGGCATATGATCATTGTAGTTAGGACTTACTGCCTCAACAACATCATCAACATGTAATACATGCTCTCTGCCATACCTCTTTACCATATCATACATGCTACTCTCAACCATCCTACCCTTGAAGTTACTTGCTAAGGCTGAGTAACGCTCAATACTCTCCATCAATGCACTTGCCTTTGCATGCTTATGTGTAGGACCCTTCCCACTGTAGACCCATATGTTATCTATACTACCTGGGAGTACTACAGAGTAGTTTGGTATCCTTAACACATCAAGATGTGTTATATCTGCTACTCTAGTTACTCCTATGCTGTATGCTATACTTGTTACATGCTTAAGGGTATCATCAACACTCTTAACCTTAGGTATACCATCAACATACTTATGGCTACTCAACTGCATATACATACAACTTAAGAGATGGTATTTATTCATTCCATACTATTATTATTTATTATATTAGGTAGTAAGGATATTATTGCACTTGCTACTAGATGTTGCATTATTATAATAGTACAGTAATCTATGTTATATAATACATGTTATGGTATTCATATTATATAATATCTATTACACCTAAGTAATAAGGTGAAAAGTATGGATATATATCAAGAAATAAGGAAAGTAATGATGCCTATGAATAGGCATAGCATGTTGGGGGTAGCAGTAGTAGGTGTAATGGCACTGCTCATAGCAGGAACAGTTGTACCAAACGCTGAGGCAAGCTCATACTATGCTGGTGGTTACTTTCTCTATAGCGACCCTAATGACTTCTGGGAGAAATTAACTAATGAGTATGAAGAATATTCGGGCGGTTTCTCTTTCTACAGTAATAATTCAGAGATTAATGATATAATAAACGAGTACGAGTACTTCGTATTTAATAGTAGTGAAAATAGTAGTGAAAGAAGCCTCTATCTCTTCGGTTGCTTCTTGCCCCGTGCGCCGCCATTGATTGTTGGTGAGAGTGTACAGTGCCTTGTTTTTCTTCTATGATGTCCCAGCTGAACTAACAACGGAACCTGTTACACCAGTTACAACAATAACGACGAATGAGCTACATGTATACGTCCGTGAGCCAGTAAATATACCTATACAAGATTGGGATTGGGCTCCTGATCCTATAGTTAATCTATTCTTCTGGATAAGTGATCCAATAACACTAAATCAGGCTGGTCAATGGATTATAGTAGCAGATTTGATAGAGCATGAGACTATATTAGCAGATTTGACAGAGAATGAGCTAGTAATAAGTTTAGATGTAACATTCCAAGTAGTTCCAGAGTCAATAATAGGTATTGCAGGTGTAGTAGCAGGTCCATTAGCAGTATTAGCATACAAGCTAAGGAAGAAGAGCAACGCTCAATAAAATAAACCACTTATTTATTTCTATTATTACTCTTGTTATTATTATTATTACTGCTACTACCATCCCCAACCTTGTATGTATGGTACTTGAATGCATGCATCCTTAACTCATTGCCATTATCAAAGTACATATCACACTCTGAGCAGTAGTACTTTGAGTTAGCATAGTGTATAACCTGTATATGCTGCATCAGCTCCTCAACCTTGCTAAACCTCTTCTTGCAGTGCTCACACTCATATCTCTTAAACCATAACATGCCTTGCTACCTCCTCAATACTATGTAATGGTAATGAGCATGTAAAGTCTTTGCATACATACACAGTAAATCTATGGCCTTTATCATGCACTTTGCCATTGAAGAATGGTATACTATTATTAAGATCATTAACCTTATTGCTATCTACAATAACGTCTATAGCCTCAGGTAGATAATAACTCTTCCATATAATATCCTTAACCTTGCATACCTCATTATCATCCTCTGCTATAACAGTTATCTCCAAAGGCTTCATTACATAAAGGAAGATGGCATTAAGCATATTACCATAAGCAAATGGGTTCTCTGCTGCACTTAATGCATGCCCCTTTAATATATACTCACACTTGCTAAGATACTCTTTCATATGTGTATATGTGTACAATCTTAACAGTGCTAGTGCTGCCATTGAGTTGCCAGATGGTGTTGAGAGATCGTATATGCTCTTATCCCTAAGTATAAGCTGCTCATGCTCATCAGATGTATAGTATAGATCATTAGCATTATCATCCCAGAAGTGCTTAAGCATGTGATCTGCATACTCTACTGCTCTGTTAATGTAGTATGCTCTAGGATCTATGCTAAATACATCAAGTAATGCATTTATGTAATATGCGTAATCATCAAGGTATGCTAGTATCTTAGCCTTACCATCCTTGTATATTCTATATAACCTTGAGCCATCTGCTAGTTTATGCTCAATAAATTTGCATGCATTTACTGCAGCGTTAAGGTATCTAAGATCCATGCTAACCTTGTAGCCTTTAACCATAGCAGATATGGCTAATGAGTTCCATGCTAGTATAGCCTTATCATCCCTAGCAGGTTTAACCCTGCTCTCCCTAGCATTAAGCATAACCCTCTTACCCTTATCTATTATTGATGCAATATCTTCAGTACTCTTGCCATATATCTTAGCAATCCTCTCAATGCTATTCTCTACATGCAATACATTCCTGCCATCAAAGTTCCCTTGCTCTGTTATACCAAAGTAAGTGCATAAGATCTCTGCGTCATCTTTATCCATTATATCAAGCAACTCCTTCTTGCTCCATGTATAATACTTGCCCTCCTCACCCTCAGAGTCAGCATCCTGGGATGAGCAGAACAACCCTTCACTAGTAACCATCTCCCTAAGCATGTAATCTAATGTATCCTTTGCAACAGCAAGGTATCTGGGCTCTTTGCTTACTTGATAAGCCTCGGAGTAAAGCAATGCTAGTAATGCATTATCATATAGCATCTTCTCAAAGTGAGGTATAAGCCATCTTGAATCTGTTGCATACCTATGGAAGCCACCTCCTATATGATCATGTATACCTCCATAAGCCATCTTATCTAATGTAAATAGCACAAATGACAAGAACTTGCTTATCTTAGTTAACCTATAGTATCTTAGCATGAACATGAGGTTTGTTGCATTTGGGAACTTTGGTGCATTACCAAACCCACCATTTATCATATCTGCATCATCCAGCAAGCGTAATGCTCCCTCATCAAGTATGCTCTTATCCAACTCATTAGTGCTTGATCTATACATGCCTTTATCAAAGAACGATAATCCATGCATTATCATATCAGCCTGCCTCTTAACCTTCTCCTTATCATTCTTATAAAGCTCAGCAAGGTGCTTTAGGAGCCTTGGGAATCCTGGTAATCCATACCTATCCTCCTTTGGGAAGTATGTGCCTATGTAGAATGGTCTTAGATCAGGTGTTAGGAATACGCTAAGGGGCCATCCCCCTGTGCCTGTAACAAGTTGGCATACCTTCTGATATACATCATCTATATCTGGCCTCTCCTCTCTATCAACCTTTATGTTTATAAAGTTCTCATTCATTATCTTTGCTACTTCCTCATCCTCAAAGCACTCATGCTCCATAACATGGCACCAATGGCATGCACTGTAACCTATGCTTAAGAATATTGGCTTATCCTCATCCCTTGCCTTTTTTAGTGCTTCCTCACACCAAGGATACCAATCAACAGGGTTATCTGCATGCTGTAGCAGGTATGGACTACTCTCATATGCTAGCCTGTTAAGCCTCTTACCATCTTTGCCCATACATAAGGTTACAGAGTTATCATATTTGTACTTGTTGTATTTATAATTAATAACATGTGTATATTACACGTGTAGAAAACACATCAATTATTTATACCATGCTTATGTATTATAAATATGACAGTAGATGCTGAGTTAGATCCAGAGTATAATGAATTTAAGAAAGATATTGATGGTAAAAGGTGCAGACATACAATAATATATAATATGCTCTTGGCAGTCTCAAAAAAAATAATAATATAACTTCCATAATATACTCTGCAAATGTTGATACACGTACATACTACAAGTATGAGAGATTACTTGTAAGCAAAGGCTTAATTAATGTAAAGGTTAAAGGTGATAAGAGAACCCTAGTTATAACAGAGAAGGGTATTAAGTATCTACAGTTATTTAAAGAACTTGAGCATCTGTAAGTAGATCTTTATATTATTATTATTATTTATTATTTCATTCCACTAATAGGTTATCTCTGAACAACCTTTCTACGGTTCGCAGTCATCACCATTATATTATGATGAGGGATATATACAATAGAGAGACCTTAGTACAGCATTGTGTAAGCAAGGTTAAAGAGGCTAATATACCTTACCAAGATAAGGAGGATATACTGAAGTTCATTGATTTCATGCTAAGGGAAGGAAGGTCATCCTTACGCATATACAGATGCATATCAGCATTACTCCAAGCAAAGAAGATTATAAAGAAACCATTCAGAGAGTGCAGTAAAGAGGATATTGAGCATTACATCAACTACATGGAAGACAATGGCTTCAGACTTACAACACAGACGTTGCATAAGAGCATAATAAAGCTGTTCTTTAAGGTTATGTATGGTAACAATGAGTACTACCCAGACGCTGTTAAATGGGTGAAGTTAAAGGCAAGCAAGGATAAGCAGAGAGAGGAAGAGCAGTTATCCTATGACCAGTTCCTTACTGAGGATGAGATTAAACTGCTTATAGATACTGCTAACACTATCCAAAGGAAAGCATTCATTGCTGTAGCATACGAGACTGGCGGTAGACCAGAAGAGCTGTTGAACATAAGGTTAAAGGATATCATGTTTGATAACAAAGGAGCTAAAGTAATCCTAAGAGGGAAGACTGTTGAGCGTGTAACCAGAGTCATAGCATACGTACCATTACTGAAGCAATGGTTATCTGTACATCCATTCAAGAATGATCCTAATGCATACCTATGGTTATCTGAGTCATCAAACAGCAAATGGAAGCCTATAGGACTTAAAGGAGCAGAAAGGATGTTTGTAGATATTATGAAGAGAGCTGGTATAAATAAACGACCTAGGCTTTATATACTAAGGCATTCTAGAGCAACTCATTTAGCAAACAAGCTAACAGAAGCACAGATGTGTGCTTACTTTGGCTGGCAACTAGGTACTAAGGTTGTTCAGAGGTATATCCATCTTGCTGGTGTAAGGACTGATGATGCTTTACTAGAATTGGCTGGTGTTAAGGTTGATAAGGATAATGAATCATCACCTTTGAAGGTTAGATACTGCAAGAGATGCAATGAAATGCTCTCACCAAACCATGAATTCTGTATAAGATGCGGTTATAGCGATAAGGATGTTATAACAGCAACAACGACAACAGCAGAAGGTAATGTTAGCAAAGAAGTAGCAGATAGGATAAACAGATTAGAAGCAATACTCTCAGTATTGGCTAGTAGGTTAGGTGTTGTTGCTGATGATGCTAATG